>ENA-OQDF01000024-OQDF01000024.1-human-gut-metagenome-genome-assembly--contig:-NODE-24-length-42368-cov-9.072181_pt1 | contig 42368 bp, 58 predicted proteins | sample MGYA00242769_ERZ504597 | MGnify/ENA primary metagenome ERZ504597 (study PRJEB26092, sample SAMD00036305) | human gut metagenome | host: Homo sapiens | study: EMG produced TPA metagenomics assembly of...
CGGCGAGGCCGCGTTCGGCGGCATGATCGACCTGTCCGTCGGATCTCCCGTCGACCCCGTGCCCGATTCGGTGCGCAAGGCGCTCGCCATCTCGTCGAACGATCCGAACGCGTACGGTTATCCCGTCACGGCCGGCACCGCCGATTTGCGTGACGCCATTCACGAGTGGTTCGCGGCCGCCCGCAATGTCGATTTGCGTGCGATTGGCGCCGATGTGGTGCCGACGGTCGGTTCCAAGGAAGGCGTCGCGTTGATGGCGTCGCTGCTGCATTTCGGCGAGGGCGATGTCGTCGTGCAGCCGAAGGTGTCGTATCCGACGTACGAGATCGGCACGCAGTTGGCCGGCGCGCAAACGCTGAAGGTCGACGACGTGGCGGATGCGGATTCCTGGAAGGATGTGCCGGGCGTCAAGGCCGTTTGGGTCAATTCGCCGTGCAATCCGACCGGTGAGGTGCTGTCCGCGGAACGGATGGCCGGTATTGTGCGTGCCGCGCGCGCGATTGGTGCCGTGGTGCTGTCCGATGAATGCTATGCGTTGATGCAATGGGAAGACGACGTTGCGGAAGCGGATGCGGATACACTTGCCTCCACGCCGTGCGCCTTGCGCGCCGATGTGTGTGGCGGGTCCGCCGAAGGCGTATTGGTGCTGTATTCGCTGAGCAAGCAAAGCAACATGGCCGGGTATCGTACGGCGCTTATCGCTGGCGATCGATCGCTGATCGGGCCGATGGCGGCATACCGCAAACAGATCGGGCAGATCATTCCCGGACCGGTGCAGGCTGCGATGGCCGCCGGGCTGCGTGACTTCGACGCGGTCAAGACCCAGCATGCCCGTTACCAGGAGCGTCTGGGCATGCTGGTGAGTGCTCTGCGCGCATACGGATACTGCACCGACATGCCGCAAGGCGCGTTGTACGTGTGGGTGAAAGCCAAGTCCGGCGACTGCTGGGAGGATCTGCGCCAGCTTGCCGAAATCGGCATCGTCGCCAGCCCCGGCGAGTTCTACGGAGCGCCGGAATACTTGCGATTCTCGCTACGGCCAGTGATGCGGCGATCGCCTCCGCCGCGGAACGATTGGCACGTTGACGGTTTGCTGACGATGGCCTTTTGACGAACGAAAGCGTTGAAAACAAAAAGGACCTCCGATTCGCTCGGAGGTCCTTCATTATGGCGGAGTCAGAGGGAGTCCAACGCCCATGCGTCTTATGGCTATGTGCAGCTGTTGATGTCGCTGATCCAGGAGTGGCGTGCGCTACTCAAGCGTCCGGAACTACCATTCATATTCGCCCAATTGCCGAACTATACTTTGGAACCCGATTGCGATTGGCCAAGGCTGCGTGATGAACAACGGCGCGCTTTGACGTTGTGGAACACGGCGATGGTGGTGACGATCGGATATGGAGAGGATAATGACCTGCATCCTTTGGATAAGCGCCATGTCGCGCAGCGCTTGGCAACGGCTGCCGAGTCGTTGGTTTATGGACGTGATCGCGAGCCGATGGGGCCGCTTCCTGTCATGGCGATTCACAAGGATGACGGCATTGAGATCTCCTTCATCCATACGGGAGGGGGATTGGTCTGCACAGGCGACGTGCCTTTTGACATCTTGGAGCCGGGAGGCTCGATATATCGGGTGAAGGCTCGTCGGTACGATTGCTATGGCGGTAACGGAACCGGGCGTGCGAGTGGCGCAGTGAGAGAGCTCTCCCCAGTACAGTGTCAGTTTGTCGGCCAATGAAGCATCGATGATAACGCTATTGCCGGGGACAGCGTAAATAGTTTTTGCAGTTAATCGTGTTTGGGCGGAAGCTGTAATTTCCTGCGTTTGGAATACTTAAATCTATTCGAAGTTTCGTAAATAGTTGCATATAGAACTTTCGTAACAAAAAATTTAAGTATTTAGTTAAATGACTTGACTTTCTTGAAAGTCAAGTCATATAATCAAGCAATGCTTTGACTGAAATGCTAAAGCATTTACGAAACATGAAGATGTGTGTTCGTGCATGTCGCCAAGGGAGAAAGACTTTGTATTCCCACATCCGATATTGGATAAGGAGATTCAGCAATGAAGTTTGAATACCATGTCAAACCAACCGGCAGCGATGCTGCGTGCGGCGACGCGGAGCATCCGTTCGCCACGATTTCCAAGGCCGCGCAGATGGCCTCTCCGGGTGATACGGTAATCGTGCATGAAGGCGTATACCGCGAACAAGTCGATCCGAAACGCGGCGGTCTGAGTGAACATGAGCGCATCACCTACCGCGGAGCCGAAGGCGAAGCACGGCCGGTTATCAAAGGCTCGGAATGCGTGCAGGGCTGGACGGAATTGGCCGATCATCCGCATGTGTGGACGGTGGTGCTTGATAATACGATGTTCGGGGATTTCAATCCATTCGCGACCCCGATTTTCGGCGACTGGCTGGAAATGCCCAAGTTCGGCAAAGATCCGGACAAACATCTTGGCGATGTGTATCTCAACGGAGTTCCTTCTTCGAATCGACGACGTTGGAAGGCGTATACGATCCGCAGCCGCGTGATACGGATGAGGATTTCGCGTTGAAGATTCCCTGCCCTGTGCCGGATGCGGACCGTACACGTTATGTATGGCATGCCGAAGTGGACGAGAATGCCGGCACCACAACGATCTGGCGAATTTCCAAGGTGCCGATCCGAATGAGGAACTGGTGGAGGTCAGTGTTCGTCGCACATGCTTCTTCCCCTCCCGCAACCATGTCAACTACATCACCGTGCGTGGCTTTGAAATGGCGCAGGCCACTGGAGATTGGGCGCCGCCTACCTCGCAGCAGTGGGGCATGATCGGCCCGAACTGGTCGTATGGCTGGATCATCGAAGACAACGTGCTGCATGACGCCAAATTCTCCGCGGTGTCATTGGGCAAGGAAATCTCATCCGGCGACAACGAGTGGACGAAAACCGAGCGCAAGACCGGTTACCAGTACCAGTTGGAGGCCGTGTTCAAGGCCCGTCGCATCGGCTGGGAAAAGGGCTGATCGGCGGTCATATCGTACGCAACAACGACATCTACGAGTGTGGACAGAATGCCATCGTCGGACATATGGGCAGCGCATTCTGCCGTATCGAGCATAACCATGTCCATCACATTGCGTTGAAGCGTGAATTCTTCGGATGGGAAGTCGCTGGCATCAAATTCCATGCCGCATTGGATACGGTCATTGCCAACAACAACATCCACGACTGCTCGCTGGGCATGTGGATGGATTGGCAGACGCAGGGCACACGCATCACGCGCAATGTGTTCCACGATAACGTCCGTGACCTCATGATTGAAGTGAGTCATGGGCCGTATCTGGTGGACAATAACGTTTTCGCCTCGCCGGTGATGTTCCAGAACTGGTCGCAAGGTGGTGCCTTCGTCAACAATCTGATTTGTGGCGGCATTGAACCGCATACCGTTCTCGACCGTTCCACGCCGTATCACTATCCGCACACCACCGAGGTGGCCGGGTGCGCTGTGGTATCCGGCGGCGATGAGCGTTGGCTGAACAACATGTTCGCGCCGCAACCGGTGAAACCGACTGTCGGTGAATATGGTTTGTCCGCCTACAGCGATTGCCCGATGTCGATGCATGAATACTTGGAACGCCAGCGGGCCATGTGGGCAGATCCTTCGCAGGGTGGTGGTGAGCGCAATCCTCTGCAGTCTCTATATGCGGGCGGCAACATCTATCTGTCCGGCGCACAGGGCTGAACAAGCAGGAAGGTGCGGCCGACGATTCGGAGCGCATGCAGGAGGACGCCCCGTTCTTCGGCGGCACCGTCTCCACGAGCGTTGCGTGTGATGAGCCCATGCCGGTGACATTGGTCGAAGAACCCGATGGACTGTATCTGCAGTGCACTGTGCCACAGGCCGTCGCCGATACCAGGATGCAGGTCGTCACCAGCGATATGCTCGGCGTGCCTCGCATCGTGGAGGAACGCTATGAACAGCCCGATGGCAGTGACTATGTGCTAGACACCGACTTGCTGGGACAAGCCTTGACCGCAACGGAACGCAAAGCCGGGGCGTTGAATGGTCTTGTCTCCGGAGAGAATCGCATCCGAATCTGGGAATGGAACAACTGATATGACAAATGCAACCGATACCAGCAAGACATTGGGCGAGTCCATGTTCGCACAGTGCGGATATGCCCAGGACGCCATCGATAAGCGCGTGTCACAGGTCTGGTATGAAATTTTCGAAGGTCCGAACAAATTCTATTGGGAGAACGACGAAGGCCTTGCCTATGTGATGGACACCGGCAACAACGATGTACGTACCGAGGGTATGAGCTATGCGATGATGATCGCCCTGCAATACGACCGTAAGGACGTATTCGACAAGCTGTGGGGCTGGGTAATGCGTCACATGTACATGAAGGACGGTCATCATGCGCATTATTTCGCATGGTCGGTCGCGCCGGACGGTACGCCGAACTCGAATGGTCCTGCACCTGACGGCGAGGAATATTTCGCGATGGACCTGTTCCTCGCCTCCCGTCGCTGGGGTGATGGCGAGGATATCTACGAATATTCCGCATGGGGACGCGAGATCTTGAGATATTGCGTTCATAAGGCGAACGCTACGACGGCGAGCCCATGTGGAATCCCGACAACAAGCTCATCAAGTTCATTCCGGAAACCGAGTGGAGCGATCCGTCCTACCATCTGCCGCACTTCTATGAAGTATTCGCCGAAGAAGCCGACGAAGAAGACCGTCCATTTTGGCATGAGGCAGCCGCCGCAAGCCGTCGCTATCTGCAGGCGCCTGCGACGAGCGGACCGGCATGAAGCTGAATACGCGGATTATGACGGAAAGCCGCATGTTGACGAGTCCAATCATTGGCATTTCTATTCCGACGCCTACCGTACCGCGGCGAATATCGGACTGGATGTAGCTTGGAACGGTCTGCAGGAAGTGCTGTGCGACCGCGTCGCCGCGCTGCAGCGATTCTTCCTGACCCACGACCGTACTAGCGTCTACGCCATCGACGGCACCGCCGTGGACGAGGTCGTGCTTCATCCGGTCGGATTCCTGGCCGCGACCGCGCAAGGCTCACTTGCGCGGTGCATTCGGCCCAGCCCGACGCGGAGCATAATGCCCGTGAATGGGTGCGCATGCTGTGGAATACGCCGATGCGAACCGGCACGCGTCGTTACTATGACAATTTCCTCTATGCTTTCGCCATGCTGGCGTTGAGCGGAAAGTATCGGTATGAATGATGATTACCTCAACTAATCCTATGGTCTACACGGATTTTCCTGATCCAGACATCATCCGGGTCGGAGACGTGTATTACATGGCCACTACGACTATGCATTTCACACCCGGGTGCGATATTCTGCGCAGCTATGACCTAGTGCATTGGGAATTCATTGCGCACGCATTGAATATCGTGGCGGATACCCCTGAAGAACGTTTGGAATGTGAAGGTGCCAACGCCTACGGTCGAGGCATGTGGGCGCCGTCACTGCGTTACCATCGGGGCACCTGGTATGTGTTGTTCGCCGCCAACGATACGCATACCAGCTATCTGCTGACGGCGGACGATCCATGCGGCCCATGGCGAAAGCGTGAGCTTGACGGCTTCTATCACGACAGCGGACTGTTCTTTGACGACGATGATCGAGCCTATGTCGTATATGGCAGTCGACATTGCGCATCACGGAGTTGAATCCTGAATTAAGCGGGCCGATGCCGGGTGGGCTCGACCGGGTCATCGTACAGGACGACCCGCAGGCTGACCTTGGTTATGAGGCAGTCACCTATACAAGCATGATGGACGCTATTACGTCTTCACCTGTCACTTCCCGCAAGGCAAGGGCAAAACAGAAGCCTGCTTGATAGCCGAATCCTTGGATGGCGCTTTCGAAGTGCGTGAAATTATCGAAGACGACCTGTCCTTCCATGGTTACGGAGTCGCGCAAGGCGGTATGGTGGACACTCCGGACGGCGACTGGTATGCATTCATGATGCAGGACCGCGGTGGTGTGGGACGCGTGCCGATACTGATGCCGATGCGGTTCGGCGAGGACGGATTCCCCGTCGTCGGCGAGAACGGCAAAGTGCCGCAGTCGGTCAGCGTGCCGGCTGCAAGCTGTGCCGAACCTGTCACGCCCATCAACGGCAGCGAATTCATAGCCCGGCATAACGCCGAAGGCGGAGTCGATGCCAACTGTCTGCAGCCATACTGGCAGTTCAATCACATCCCACATAACGAATACTGGTCGCTGACGGAACGTCCGGGAGCATTCCGCCTGCATTCCGGACGCATCAGCTCGAATCTCAATCATGCATGGAACACGCTGACGCAGCGCACGATGGGGCCGGTGACGGTGGCCGAAGTCACCGTCGACGCGTCGACATTGCATGATGGCGACTTCGCCGGATTGGCGGCGTTCCAAGGATGCTATTCCTACATCGCGCTTACGCGAAGGAACGGCCGCACGATGCTGACCGTCCAATACAAGCCGGTGAATGACGATTCCATCTTCTCCGACAATGATTGGGACAGTCCAGCCGTAACGGATGCGGAAATCATGGCGGATGCGGATTGCATGCGCCTGCGCGCGGTATATGATTTCACCGATTGCAAGGATGAAGTGACGTTCTTCTACCGCGATGCGGATATGCCGGAATCCGAATGGCGCCCATTGGGGACAGCGCACCGGATGGTCTTCAAAATGGATCATTTCACAGGTTGCCGTATCGGATTGTTCCTGTATTCGACAAAAGAGACCGGTGGAATCGCCGATTTTTACGACTTTGCGTATTCGACGCCGAATACGAAGGAAGGAGGGCGATGAAGCGACAGGCCATAGTGGCGCAGGGAACTGTCGAAGGCTTGGCGGCTGAAGATCAGGCATCACCGTGTTCCGAGGGGTCCCGTTCGCCCAGCCTCCCGTCGGCAGTCTGCGCTGGCGTGCGCCGCAGCCGGCCCTGCATGGATGGTGTGCTGCAAGCCTTCGATTTCGGGCCTACCGCGATGCAGCCGACGCCGGGTGCCTCCGATGATTTCTATGATCGTGAATGGGGCACCGATCCGGCCGTGCCGATGAGCGAGGATTGCCTCTACCTGAATATTTGGACTCCGGCATTACGCGGATATGGCGCGGATAGCATGGTAGCCTCCGAAAAGCTGCCGGTCATGGTCTGGATCTACGGCGGAGCTATCAATGCGGCGGCACATTTGAAAAGGAATTCGACGGCACACATCTCGCCGCGAACGGCGTCGTTGTGGTCAGTGTGGCCTATCGTCTGAATGCATTTGGGTTTATGACGCACCCTTTGCTGCATGAGGAGGCCGTAGAACGCGGCGACGGCGAACCATATGCGAATTTCGGATTCCTGGATCAGCGTGCCGGAATCCAATGGGTGAAGGAAAACATCGCGAAGTTCGGCGGAGATCCGGAAAACATCACGGTTTTCGGTCAATCGGCCGGTGCAGCCAGCGTCTTGGCCCAGATCTGCTCGCCGATGAATCATGGCCTGTTTCAGAAAGCCATCATGCAATCCGGCGCAGGCCTAGGGCATTTCAATGCGCGGCAGGACACGCTGGAGCATGCGCAGGCCAACGGAATCCGTCTGTTCGAAGCATTGGGTGTCTCCACGCTGGAGCAGGCCCGTGCAATCCCGGCCCGAACGGTATTGGAAGCCGCCGAGTCCCTGCCTGTTCCACCGGACAGCGGACGTGAAGATGACTGGTCGATGATTGTCAATTGGGCGCCATGCGTGGACGGCCTGTTCCTTCCCGATCAGGAGGAGCGTATCGTCGAGGGCTGCAAGGCCAACAACGTCGACATGCTGGTCGGCAACACGACCAATGAGTTCATCGCTTCGACTGAAGATGGGAAGCCTGTGCATGTCGGCCAGCTCGGCAATCTCACGCTGATCCGCAAATGGACCGCAAGCGGTGGGACCACGCCATACTACTATCATTTCGATGTCGCTATGCCGGGGGATGATGCCGGAGCCTTTCACTCGTCCGATCTGTGGTTCTCCTTTGGAAGTCTTGCGAAATGCTGGCGTCCGTTCGTTGGATGGCATTACGATCTGGCAAGGCGAATGGGGCTGTACTGGACCAATTTCGCCGCCAATGGCGATCCCAACGGAACGGACCGTGACGGAACGCCGCTTCCTGTATGGGATCCTTGCATCGGTGAGGAATACCCCGCCATGCATTTGTGCCAAGAACCGGGCATGCGGACGGATTGGCTTACCGAAACGGATCGAAAAGCATTCGGCCTGTGACGGCATACCGTTGATGTATACATACTGATATGTAAACAGGGACGGTCTTTGCGGATCGTCCCTGCCGCATAATGATTTGCCGTTGCGCGTGCAGGAGGATTTCGAGACTGATTATCCGACTTTTCACCGTTTCCGTCGTCTGGTCCGTCGGTGGCGTCTCGCGGAGGCTCGGGCCATTAAAGACCCTGTTCGGCGTTGTGCAGGCTAGGAGCTGTTTGAAGTGTTCTAGGCCGGACGTTTCGCCGTATAGGGGCGTGTCTGCGTGGATTCCGTCGGATGTGGCGTCTCAATTGTTGGACGTTGCGGTGAGCGTGAACGGGGGTGATTATGAGGAAGACTGAACCCCCCGCTCATGACCATTGCCGACACGATGGCCTATTTGCAGTGCAGTCGTCGGCTGTCTTGTTGGGTACCAACTCGGGTACCTTGCTGGGTACCGGAAATGTTGGCATTGGCGTACATTTCCGTACATTCTCTGTTTGCGCCGTATGTCTTGAAATCGTTGGTATTCCGCCGTTTTGGCATGAAAAAAGGGCTTCCGGATTTCTCCGAAAACCCTCAAGGCGGAGTCAGAGGGATTCGAACCCTCGAGCCGCTAAACACGACTAACACCTTAGCAGGGTGCCCCTATCGGCCACTCAGGCATGACTCCACTGTTGCGTTACGACGCAACAGCATGTAACTATAGCATCTATCCGCGTGCGAAACACCATATTGTGAAAAAATGAGAGAAAAACGTGTGGTGATGTCAGTGGGACTCGAACTCGTGAGCCGTGTCGAGCGGTCTCATCGATATGCGACACGCCGGTGTGCCCGCAGGTTTCGCCATATTCGAACATTTGTTCCAAAACTGCCGAATCGTTGTCTATCATGGAATCATGAGCACGGCACCAAGAATCGCAGCGGCCAAACGTGACTGGGGTCACGATGAGGTCGGATGCACGGTGCTGCATATCGACATGGACGCTTTTTTCGCATCCCTCGAAGTGGCGCGGCATCCGGAATACGCCGACAAACCGGTAATCATCGGCATCGGCAACCGTTCCGTGGTGTCCGCGGCGAACTATGAGGCACGCAAATACGGCATCAATTCGGCGATGGCAAGCTCCCGGGCAAGAAAACTATGCCCGAACGGTGTCTTTCTGCCGGTGGACATCCACTACTACCGTGAGATGTCCCGACGTATCTTCACAGAGGTGTTCTCCCGCGTCACCGATCGCATCGAACAGGTTTCCGTGGATGAATGCTATATGGACGTCTCCGGCGCGCTGCTGCGGTGGAAGAGTCCCCGCGCCATCGGAGCTTGGATACGCGATCAGGTCGCCAGACGGTACCACATCACCTGTTCCGTCGGCATCGCGGCGAACAAGCTTGTCGCCAAAATGGCTTCGACCAATGCCAAACCGGATGGCATGCTCATGATCCCCGTGGCCAGACATGCCGAATTCGTGCAGATGATGCCGTTGCGTGGCATACCTGGCATCGGTCCGTCCTTGGAGAAACGACTGAACGCATGGGGCGTTGATTCCGTGGCTGACTTGGCGAAGATGAGCATGGAATCGCTTGAGCAGGCGACGGGGTCAGCCATCAGCGCGCGCGGGTTGTACATGGCGGCACGCGGATTGGATGACCGCCCTGTCGCACCGCGTGCGCAGGAGAAATCCGTCGGCGCGGAACGCACGTTCGACAAGGACACCCAAGACATGCGGCAGGTGACATCCATGCTCCGCTGGTGTTGCGATGATGTGGCCGGCACGCTGCGCAGACGAGGGTTGATGGCGCGTAAGGTCATGGTGAAGCTGCGATTCCCGGATTGAGCTATGCGACGAAAGGACATACGCTGGACTGTCCGACGGATGCGGCAAGCATGCTGTATCCGCAATGTGTCGCATTATTGCTGGCCATGATGGGCATGCCGGAAAGCTCTATCGACGCCATTTCGTTGACCAGACCGGTGCGACTTGCCGGCATGAGCGCGGGCGGTTTGGTCGAAGCGGCGGATGCGGCGGTTCAGCTTTCGCTTGATGACATGCTTGAAGAGCGGAACGAGGTGCAGCGGGGTCGTGGAACGGATGCCGAACCGTCGACCCAATCGGAACGGCTACGCGGTGCGGAAGCGGCATTAGACGCGGTGCGGCTCAAATACGGTAAAGGAAGCGTGCGTCTTGGCATATGGCGTACGGGGCCATCAGGTAATCTTGAACATTGAGAGTGATGTGGAGCATGAGAAGAAACAGGGGGAGTGCCATGAGATACAGGGACAAGGCGGTGCATGCCCGCAACCCGGAAGTGCTGGTTGCAGGGCGTCGCAGGCTGGCCATCGTCGCAGCCGTCGTGCTTGTTGTATTGCTGGCGGTAGGTGGGTGGTTCCTGGCGCGGTGCTTGCGTTCATCACAGTCCCAAGCCGGGCAGGGGGCCGCAACGCAGATGAACGTGGCCAAGCAGAAAAAGCATGTGGTGAAAAAGGCCGAGCCAAAGGAACATCACGGCAATTCGCCGGACTGTCCGGATACCGATTGCATCGCCATGATGGTCAATGGCGATCTGCTGTTCCACCCTGGTCTGTGGGACAACTTCGCCGGTCCCAATACCGCGGCGACGGACGGTACGGCCTATGACTTCACCAGTCTGTTCGAACCGATGCGCAAGTACATCGATGCCTCCGATATCGCGGTGTGCGAATTCGAAACGCCGATCGCGCCTCGCGGTGGCCCCTACACCGGGTATCCGGTGTTCAACATTCCCTCGGAGGTCGCCGACGCGGCCGCCAAGGTGGGGTATCGCGCATGCACGCATGCGTCGAACCATTCGTGGGATCAAGCGCGGATGGCATCACACGCCTGTGGGATACCCTCGACCAGGACGGCATCGCCCAGACGGGCTCCTACAAGACCGAGGAAGACTCTACCAAACCGCTGGTCATCGATTCTCCGACCGGTGGCGGCAAACTGGGCCTGATCGCCGGTACCGTGTCCCTGAACGCGCAAACTCCCGATTATGATTGGCGCGTCGACCGTCTGCGCGAGAGCGGCGATCCGAACCATCAGGCCGACATCGACAAAGCCGTGGCCAAAGCCAAAGAGGCCCGTAAACAAGGCGCCGACGTGGTGGCCATCGCCATGCATTCCGTGCAGGAATATCTTGACTACGCCGACTCGTGGCAGCAGTCCGAAGCGCATGAGCTGGCCGACACCGGTGCGTTCGACGTCATCTACGGTGCCGGATGCCACTGTGCGCAGCCCGTTGAGAACTACAACGGCACATGGATCATCTACGGTCTGGGCAACGCGGTGACGGTCACGTCCTACATTCCAGGCAACGAGGTCAACAACCAAGGCGTGACGGCCCGCGTCCAATTCGCCGGCAAGAAAGGCGTGGCCGGCTCATGGCGGGTCAATCGCATCGATTGGGTGCCGACGGCCAATGTGCGTCAAGGCCAATACCAGTGGTGTCCGATTTCGGACGACCATCCGGATGGAGCCTGTTGGAACGAAACAGAAGATGCCAATCAGAGACAACGTATCTGGAACGTGATCTATTCCATGGGCGCGGATCAGAACGTGGTTCGCGAATGGAACATCACCGCAGAGCAAGCTGGTTCATCTGGAAAGTAGTTTCCCGTGGCAGAATATGCCTCGTATTCGTTAATCGACCTGTATGGAGCGTTTCCGCTCGTGATGTGAGGTGAAAGAAATGGATGGAGTTTTCGAGACCCAGCCGGACCGCACCGACTTGCCGCTGGTGGTCATGCCGGTGGTCATCGATCGATGATCGGACCGTTCAAACGGAACTTCACGATGCTCGAAACGTGGCCCGCGTGCGCATGTACGAGGATTTCACACTGGACGAGGACACCATCGTGGAACGCTGCAAGGATGCCGACGCGTCATGGTCATCGGATTCCACTGCGCCGATGCCATCCTCGATAGGCTCGACGCCAAGTGCTATGCGTTCGGAGGCACCGGCGTCGCCAGCTACATCAATCTTGAGAAAACCAAGGAACGCGGCATCCGTGTCTGCAACGTGCTGCATTACGGCGATCACGCCGTCGCCGAGCACGCCATGGCGTTGCTCATGGAACTGACCAGGCACGCCGGAGCGCTTGATATGCAGGTCAAGCAAGGCGATTGGGACGGTGCCGACGGTTTCGAACTGTTCGGCAAGAGGCTCGGCATCATCGGACTCGGCGGCATCGGGCAGACCGTGGCCGGCATCGCCAACGCTTTCGGCATGAAAGTATCCGCGTGGAACTCCCACGTGCCGGCACAGGTGTTCGAGAACCTGAATGTCACTCCGGTGGAAGACATGAACGAGTTGATCTCGAATTCAGACGTGGTCAGCGTGCATATGCCGTTGCTTGACTCCACCCGTGGCATCATCACGGCGAAGAACCTCGACGCGTTGCGTCCGGGAACCCTGTTCGTCAACACCGCCCGCGCCGAAGTCATCGAACCCGGCGCACTGCTCGCAAGACTTCAACGCGGAGACATTCCGGCGGCCTTGGACGTGTTCGATCATGAGCCGCTTGCCGCCGACGATCCTTTGTGCAAGATTCCCGGCATCGTGCTCACCCCGCACATCGCATGGCGCACCGACGGCGCGTATATCGGCATGACCAAGCAGGTGGTCCAATCCATCGCCGCCTTCTTCAAGGGGGAGGAATTCAACGTCGTCGTCTGAAAAAATAACCGGGAAGCAGCATATGCGCGCGGTCGGTGAGGTTAGGTAGGTTGAACAGCATGCAGACCATACTCGATTCCGCCGATCGGCCGGCGCACGACGCCTTCGTCGAAAAGAAATCGGAATTCATCGGAGACGCCTGTCATATCAGCTCGTTGGATGAGGCGCTCGCTTTCGTTCAGACGATCCGTGACCAGCATCCGAAAGCCCGGCATGTCGCCTATGCCGCGGTGTGTGGTGGATCCGATGGACGTCTTGCGGAACGCATGAGCGATGATGGCGAGCCGTCCGGAACCGCCGGCAAGCCCATTCTCGACGTGCTGCGGGCAAACGAAATGACTGATTGCGTGGTCGCGGTCACACGGTATTTTGGCGGTATCCTGCTTGGTTCCGGCGGCCTGATCCGTGCGTATTCCACAGGTGCGTCAATTGCGGTCAAGGCTGCTTCCAAGGCGAAAATCGTACCGTGCGGCGAATATCAGGTAACTCTTGATTATCCGCAGTTGGGCAGCTTCCAGAATCTGTTGTCAACGGTGGAAGGCGAGCAGACCGACGCGCAGTACACTGACCGCATCGCCTTGACTGTGGTGGTTCCGCAGGAACAGGCGAATGCCTTCGAATCCCGAGTTGTGGAAACTTTCAACGCCACGGTCGTTCCGCAACTGGTGGGCACGTCCAACCGTCCGGTCAAAGTATGAGTTCACGTTGTGAGCCGCATGCATATAGTGTCGTAAGGTGAAAATATGAGTGATGAGAACGAGCAGCATGAGAATGATCCGCAGGCCGACGCCTCGAACGCCGATGAGACCGTGGATTTCGAGCCGTTGACCGCCACATACGAGCGGCTCCGGCATTCCACTGATTCCACCGCATTAAGCGAGTTCGCCAGACGTCCGCTGCCGGACCGGAGCGACCAGGCGGCGTTCTCCCGTGCCACCGCATTGCTTGAGGCTGTGGCTGGCAACGCGCATACGCCGGTGGAGGACCGCGTCTTCCTTGCCGAAACCATGCCGTTCCCGAACATTCTGGTCAAGCTTTCCACCGACGAGTCTCCTGACGTACGCAAAGCCGTTGCGGGAAACGCCGATGACAAGAACTGGCTGGTGGGCCGACTGACCAAGGATGAGTCGCCCGAAGTGCGTGCCACCGCGCTGCGCAACAAACGTACGTCTTGGAAAATGCGTCTTGAAGGCGCCGAAGATTCCACCATGATTCCGACACGCTTGATTTCCTGGGCTCGTTGGGAACGCAGGTCGAACCGGACGCTCCGGTGGTGCTTGCGACCATGGTGCGCAGGGCCGTCGCCTTGAATCCGAATGTTTCCGATCGGATGCTCCAGCAGTTGGCGCAGGACGCTTCAAGCGACGTGCAGAAGGCCGCTCAACGGCAGCTTGCGGAAAAATAATTGCATACGTTGTCATTTTTATGAGATTCCTGCGCGTGGTGCGCATGTTTTGGTCCTAGACTGGGAACCATGACAGAACAGACCGAAAACGCAACGCGTCTCGCCCGTCCGCTCATTCGTCTGGCAAAGCTGGTGGGTGTCGCCACCAGCTACGTCGGTATGAGCCATGATTACCACGAAATCGAAGACGATGTTCTAGTGGCGGTGCTCAAGGCGCTTGGTATTGACGCTTCCAACGATGAGGCGATCAACCAGTCCATCACATCCATCAAGTCCGAACGCGAAACGCGCGTGGTGGCTCCCACCGTGCTGCATATCGTGGGCAAGGAAAGCAAGGTGGCGGTGCACGGCGGCATGTTCGATGTGCCGGAAGCCTCCATCACGCTGGAAAACGGCAAGCAATTCACGGGCAAAATCTCCCATGAGGCGGTGAGAAAATCGCCCATGAGATTGATGGCAGCTTCTTCTTCACGTCGTATCTCGTCCTGCCCGCCGATCTGCCCGAAGGCTATCACACCCTCGAGGTCACTGTCGGCAGCGAGACGGAGACTGCAACCGTTATCAGCGCTCCTGAGAAAATCGAACTGCTCGATGATATGAAGAACGGCTCCCTGTGGGGGTGGATGAGCCAGCTGTACTCCATCCGTTCCAAGGGATCCTGGGGCGTGGGAGACTTCGAAGATCTGAAGACCATGCTGGTCGAGGCTAAAAAGAAGACCGGCTCCGACTTCATGCTTATCAACCCGATGCACGCCGCGGAGCCGGTGCCTCCGCTGACGCCATCGCCGTATCTGCCGATTTCCCGCCGTTTCATCAATTTCAGCTACATCCGTCCGGAGTCCATGCCGGAATATCTCACGCTGTCCCACGAGGACAGGGCTGAAGTCGATGCGCTGCACGAGCAGGTCGAATCGCTGAATGACGACGCGCGGCTGATCGATCGTGACGCCATGTGGCGCGTCAAGAAGCATGCGCTGTGGGTCATCTACAAGGCCGGCCGAACCAAGGCTCGCCAGGCCGAATTCGACCGTTACCTCGCCGAATGCGGAGACGAGATCGAATCCTACGCCACCTGGTGCCTGTGCTACGACAAGTGGGGCGCTCCCTCCGACGACGCCGATAATTGGGTGCGCAAATACAACCGTGATTCCGAAGAAGTCGCGCAGTTGCGTGAGAAGTTCCCGGACACCCTTGAGTTCTACCGCTGGCTTGAGTGGGTCGCCACCGATCAGTTGCACGCGGCGCAGCAGGCCGCCCGCAAGGCCGGTATGAAGATCGGCATCGTCGCGGATATGGCCGTCGGCGTGCATCCGGCAGGATCCGATGTGTGGTGGAATCCGGAACGCTTCGCCAAGGGCGCCACGGTCGGCGCTCCGCCGGACATGTTCAACCAGCAGGGTCAGGACTGGAGCCAACCGCCGCTTAATCCGATTGCCTTGAACAGACCGGTTTCCGGGTGTACCGCGATATGGTGCATGACATGTTCGCCAATGCCGGTGCGGTGCGTATCGATCATATCCTTGGTCTGTTCCGCCTATGGTGGATTCCGGAAGGCAAGCCCGCCACTGATGGCACATATGTGCATTACGATTCCGATGTCATGCTCGGCATTCTCGCGCTTGAGGCTTCCCGCGCTGGTGGCGTGGTTGTCGGCGAGGATCTGGGTGTCGTGCCGGCCTATGTGTCCAAGTCGCTGTCCGAACATGGCATTCTCGGTTGTGCCGTGGAATGGTTCGAACAGATGGACGGTGTGTTCCGCACTCCGAAGGATTGGCGTCCGTACGCACTGGCGTCCGTCAATACGCATGACATGCCTCCGGCGGCCGGTTACCTCGAATACGGCCACGTCAAGCTGCGTGAACAGCTCGGCCTGCTGTCCGGTCCGGTGGAGGAATTCCAGAAGTCCGCAACCGCTGAGCACAATGCCATGCTGAACATGCTGGTCGAGGAGGGCTATCTCGACAAGGCTGCTCTGGATGACGAAGCCGCCAACGAAAACGAGATTGTCGACGCGCTGTACCGTGGTCTGAAAGGTTCGCCCTGCAAGCTCATGGCCGCCTCCATCGTCGACGCGGTCGGTGAGAAGCGCACGCAGAACCAGCCGGGCACCAATAACGAGTATCCGAATTGGCGTATTCCGCTGGCCGATGGCGAAGGCAACGTGGTGCCGCTCGAAAAGCTCTTCGACGAACCGCGTCTGCAGGAGATCACCGCCATCATGCGTGGCTGATCTTCTATAGGCGATTCCATGGGGTGTCCACAGGTCCGACGGTCTGCGGACACCCTTGTTTTCGTGTTGCCGAATGTCAAGGCAGGCGATATACTAGTAGACTGTTGTGTTTCCCTACGGGGTCCTTCAAAGCGCTTTTCCCACTCGCCATCGAGGACTTTCAGGGAGCCCACGGATAATGAGACCTGAAAAACGGCATTATTCCGCGCCCAACCAACGCGTGTAATGCTGATGGATGGTCCGGAACACAATATATAGAAAAGGTACATCGTGAAAACTTTCACTCCGAAGCCAGCTGATCTGACTCACGACTGGTACGTCATCGACGCCACCGACGTGGTGCTCGGTCGTCTCGCCACTCAGGCGGCAACCCTGCTGCGTGGCAAGAACAAGCCGACCTAGCTCCGCACGCGATTCCGGCAACCACGTGATCATCCTCAACGCCGACAAGATCGCTCTGACCGGCAACAAGTTGGGCAAGGAACTGTACATGCACTCCGGTCGTCCGGGTGGCCTGCGCCGCGATAGCTACGCCCAGCTGCTCAAGACCAACCCCGAGCGCATCATCAAGTCTGCCATCAAGGGCATGCTGCCGAAGAACCGTCTGGCCAAGGTTCAGCTGGATCGTCTCCACATCGTTCGCGGTGCCGAGCATCCGTACGCTGGCATGAAGCCGCAGGTTTTCGAGATCGCTCAGGTCTCGCAGCAGGCTAAGTGAACCGAAGGGAGATAAGAAACATGGCTGAAAACACCAACGACTCCGCGGTTCTCGAGACCGAAGAGGAGCTCACCTCGTACACCACCGAGACCAACGCTGGCGCTGGCACCGGTACTTCCACCATCGCTCCGGGCTACGCACCGGTCGTCGTAAGGAAGCCGTCGCCCGTGTTCGCCTGGTTCCGGGCACCGGCAAGTGGACCATCAATGGTCGCACCCTGGAAGAGTACTTCCCGGCCAAGCTGCTGCAGCGTGAGGTCAACTCCCCGATCGTTCTGCTCAAGCTCGAAGGCAAGTTCGACGCTATCGTCCTCGTTGACGGTGGCGGCACCACCGGCCAGGCTGGCGCAATCCGCCTGGGCGTTGCCCGCGCTCTGAACGCTATCGATCGTGATGCGAACCGCGCCGCCCTGAAGAAGGCTGGCTTCCTGACCCCGCGACGCCCGCGTCGTGGAACGCAAGAAGGCTGGTCTGCACAAGGCACGTCGCGCTCCGCAGTTCTCGAAGCGCTAAAGCTTACAGCAAGCTTTATTCGAAACCCCTCGGAAACCTATGGTCTCCGAGGGGTTTCCTCGTTATTGTGGGCAAGCGTTAGATGCGTTGGACGCAATGGACTCGTTAGATGTGTTGGACGTATCTGGCAGACGTTGCAGATGAAGCATCCGCATCTCCCTCATTCGCGGCCCACCCGTTACCGGACGTTTCGGATGGGCCGTTTGCGTATTGATGTATGCGCCGATTCGTTGCGCCGTCCGCTGCGCGTCAATCCGTCGAAATCTGCTTCATCGCGCTGATGCTCAGAGCCGGCAGCGTCCACAGGTCGGATCGTCCTCGGACAACCCGTCGTCCGCGGAGTTCAGACTGTCGGCATTCTCATCCATCTGCCAATACATGGTATTGAGACGCTGCAGATGGTTGCGGAATCGCCCGGCAGGTTTGTCCTCCGCTTCCTCATCGAACTCGGCCAGCTTCTCGATCTGCGTGCCCTGTCCGGGATATTCGCCGGCGATTTCCGCCGAGGACCAGATCATTTCCCATTCGATGTCGTTGGGCAGATGGAATCTGACGTTCTCGTCGGACCCGTTGACCAGAATGAGCAGGCTTGGCTCGTCGGGGGAGAGCAGCTGCATGGCGAACGATCGGACCGAGGGATTCGTCCAATCCGCATCATGCGGCGTCTTTCCGTTCGGCAGGAACCAGTGCACGCGGTCGATTTCTTCAACAGTCCGATTTTGCTCAGTCGGGTGAAGAAATCCTCATGGTTGTAGAGGTCCCGGGCCTTTCTCAGCGCTATCAGCCGGGAAGTGAGGTTGAACAGCTTGAGCTCCGCGGTCTGCTCGGTGCTGTACAGCCAATCCCAATCCAGCCATGTGGTCTCATTGTCCTGCGTGTAGGCGTTGTTGTTGCCGTTCTGCGAGTTGCCGAATTCGTCGCCGGCAAGCAGCATCGGCGTGCCTAGGGAGAGCAGCAGCGTGCCCAGCATGTTCATGATGGCCCGTTCTCGTTGCTGTGTGATGATCGGATCACTGCACGGGCCTTCATGTCCGAAATTGACGGAATGGTTGTTGTCGCTGCCGTCCCGGTTGTTCTCTCCGTTGGCTTCGTTGTGCTTATGCCGATACTGGGTCAGATCGGCGGTGGTGAAGCCGTCGTGGCATGCCACGTAGTTCACGGATGCGGTCGATCCGCGTCCGGGGTCGGTGGCGAACAGATCGGCTGAGCCGCATAGGCGCGTGGCCATGGACTGCATGGTCATGTCGCCGGTTTCACCACCACGTGCACGTTCCACATCGGTCAGCCAGAAGGTGCGTGTGCAATCGCGGAAGCGGTCGTTCCATTCCGCGAAGGGGATGCCGAATTGTCCCGTTCTCCAGCCGTTCGGGCCGCAATCCCACGGTTCCATGATCATCTTGAGGTTGCCGAGCAGCAGATCGGAGCGCAACGCGTACAGGAACGGGTGGTATCGCGTGAATTCGCCGTCAAGACGCGCCAGCGTCGCCGCAAGGTCGAAGCGGAAGCCGTCGATGCCGATTCGCTTGGCCCAGTAGCGAAGCGAATCCACGGCGAAGGTGGTGACGTGCGTGTTGGTGAAGTCAAGCGAATTGCCGCATCCCGTCGTGTCGTACAGGCGACTGACCTTGTCTTTGGTCCGTCGGTAATAGGCGAGGTTGTCGAGTCCACGCCAGCAGATGGTCGGGCCTTCCGGACCGGATTCGCAGGTGTGGTTGTACACCACGTCCATGATGACCTCGAAACCGGCCTCATGCATGGCCCGCACCATGTCGATGACCTCCTGCCGCACGGCGCCCGCTCCCGCTTCCTGCGCCTGCTTGGTGGCGTACGAGGCTTCGGGGGCGAAGTAGCCGAGCGTGGAATAGCCCCAGTAATTCGTGCGATTGCGTTCCTGCAGGAACAGTTCGGATTGCTTGGCTTGGATGGGCAGCAGTTCGATGGATGTCACGCCGAGGTCCTGCAGATAGGAGAGCGTGGCCGGATGGGCGAGGCCGGCATAGGTGCCGCGCAATTCCGGAGGAAGCCATGGGGCGTTCGCGGTGAATCCTTTGACGTGCAGTTCGTAGATGACGGTTTTGCTCCATGGCACATGCGGGTGGGATGGTTCTCCCATATGCTTGTTGATGTCGCGGTCGTCAATGGCCACGGAAACAGGCATGTGTCCCAGAGAGTCCACGGTGCTCATCGGTCCGAACGGCGAACCGGCGACCTTGCCGTTTTTGATCTCGCATTCGTAGGCGAAGGCGCCCGGGTCGAGTTCCATCTTGCCTTCGATGCCTTTGGCGTATGGGTCGAGCAGCAGTTTGTATGGATTGAAGCTCACGCCATGGTTTGGATCCCATGGGCCATTGACGCGGTATCCGTATTGCATGCCGTCCCAAGCTTTGGGAAGGTGCACATACCATAGTCCGTAATTCGGTCCATCCATATGGAACAGGGTTTCTCGCAGGTTCAGCGAGGGGATGCGTCTGGTGCAGATGCGTTGTGTTTTCGCCTGCTCGATGAACGACACGTCAGGCTCGTTGAACAGGCGTACGGCATCGGCGTAGAAGGCGCTGGGCTGGTTGAGCGGTTCGAGCACGCAGAACCACACTTGATCGGCGGTCTCGGAACGGACGACGGCGTCCGCACCACCGTCATCGGTGAAGTAGAGTCCGGGGCGGGTTGCGTATCGGTGCAGGGGTGGATTCTTCATGTCTCCATTGTAAACGCCGGAATACGTCGATTGTTCGAGCGAGGGTCGTTGCGCGACGTTGTGTTTTCGATGTGATTTCTTTTTGATTTTTATGGGCGATTGTTGTCTCTTGTCGCCGTCTCGATGATGCGGAAGCCTTGGAAATAAGCGCGACACGCTTTGTAAAGAACTTACAAAAAGCAATTTGCAAAACTTTTTGGAAAAGCGTATAGTGTGAGATATCGCGCAGGGGGTCTGCGGGAAGCAAAAACAAAATCTTTCAGTGAGGAAGGAACAATCATGAAGGCTTTGGTTCTGACTGGCATCAAGCAGTTCGAGATCCAGGAACTGGACACTCCTGAGATTCAGCCGAACGAGGTGCTGATCAACACCGCTTACGCAGGTGTCTGCGGCACCGACCATGACCTGTACGCCGGCCGTCCGGGCTCCGCTCCGGCCGTTCCGCCGATCATCCTCGGCCATGAGAACTCCGGTGTCGTCGCAGCCATCGGCTCCGAGGTCACCAACGTCAAGGTCGGCGACCGTGTTGCCGTCGATCCGAACATCTACTGCGGCCAGTGCGAGTACTGCCTGACCCAGCGTCCTGAGCTGTGCGATCACCTGAGCGCCGTCGGCGTCACCCGTAACGGCGGTCTGGCCGAGCAGTTCACCGCTCCGGCCACCGTGGTCTACAAGCTGCCGGACAACGTCTCCCTGCGCGACGCCGCCGCCATCGAGCCGGTGTCCTGCGCCGTGCACGGCCTCGACCTGCTCAAGCTGCGTCCGTACCAGAAGGCTCTGGTCATCGGCGACGGCTTCATGGGCAGATCTTCGCCCAGCTGCTGCAGGCCTACGGCGTGCACCAGGTGGACCTCGCCGGCATCTTCGACGAGAAGCTGCAGCGCAACAAGGAGCAGTTCGGCGTCACCGAAACCTACAACACCACCCGCGAGCAGATTCCGCTGATTCCTACGACGTCATCGTCGAGGCCGTCGGCCTGCCGACCACCCAGGCCCAGGCTGTCGCCGCCGCCAAGAAGGGCGCTCAGGTGCTGATGTTCGGTGTTGGCCCGCAGGAAGCTCACTTCGAGATGAACACCTACGACATCTACAAGAAGCAGCTGACCATCCAGGCTCCTTCATCAACCCGCTGACCTTCCGCGACGCCATCTCGCTGGTCTCCTCCGGCAAGATGAACATCGGCGGCCTCATCAGCCACGAGCTCGAGCTCGAGCAGGTGCAGGACTTCCTCGACGGCAAGATCACCGGCGTTTCCAAGGCCGTCGTCAAGGTTGGCAAGTGACGTCGCAAACGGTTTTGCGACTGTTCTGAAAATCGTGGCCGCCGCACGTTACCTCTCTCGCGGCGGCCATCGCTTTGTATAAACCGGGTGCCATGGCAAGGCGGCCATGACACCTGACCCCCGAATAATCCATATTGAAATAATCCATATTGATTCGTACGATTTTCTCATAGTTGAGAGATGTATCGGGTAAAGGTGCTCGCATGATTAGCTTCTTGAACGGCTCGGCGTTCCGCGTACGCTGATGCTCGGCTTCCTCGCCGTCGCGATCTTCATGACCGGCGATGGTTTTGAACTGACGTTCCTGTCGAAATTCATGGTGGATCAGGGATTCACCTCGTCCCAGGCCTCGCTGCTGGTCACCGTGTACGGCCTGTTCGCTGCCTTCGGCGGATGGTCGGCAGGTGTGCTTGCCGAGATGTTCGGCGCGCGCAAGGTCATGATGTTCGGCGCGTGCTGGTGGATCGGCGTGCATCTGCTGTTCCTCGGCGTGGCCATTCCAAGCCATATCTATCCGTTGATCCTGGGCCTGTACGCCATCCGTGGCATCGGCTATCCGCTGTTCATCTACAGCTTCGTGGTGCTGATGGCTCAGTACATTTCGCCATCGCGACTCGCTTCGGCAACCGGCTTCTTCTGGACCTGCTTCTCGCTGGGCATCGGTGTGTTCGGCGCTTATCTGCCGAGCTTCATCATGCCGATCGTCGGCGAATACAAGACCTTCTGGTTCGCTCTGCCGTTCTCCATCGTCGGCACGCTCATGTGCTTCTTCTTCGTGCCGAAGAACAAGGTCGTCAAGGGCGAGGGTCTGAGCCGCAAGGAGCAGCTTAAGGAACTTGCCGAAGGCGCCACCATCCTCGTCACCAACCGCAAGATCCTCATCTGCGCCATCATCCGTATCATCAACAACCTGCTGCTGTACGGCTTCCCGGTCATCATGCCGCTGTACCTGTGCACCACGCACAACGGAGGCATCAACATCTTCAAGACCGAGGAATGGATGCGCATCTGGGGCTTCGTGTTCGTCGTCACCCTGATCTTCAACACCTTCTGGGGCTGGTTCATGGACCGCTATGGATGGGTGTGGCCGATGCGTTGGTTCGGTTGCGCGGTGCTCGCCGTCGGTTCCGTCGCCTTCTACTACATTCCGCAGTGGTTCGGCGCGAACGCGGTGATGATGATCATCGCTTCGATCATCGTCGGCATCGGCACCTGTGCCTTCTCCTCGCTGCCGACCATCATGACGCTGTATGCCGGCGAAGGCAAGCAGGGCGCGGCACTGTCCGCCTACAACCTTGCGGCTGGTCTGACCACGTTTGCCGGCCCTGGCATCGCCACCATCCTGCTGCCGACCATCGGCTACGGCGGCGTGTGCTGGACGTACGCGGCCTGTACGTGCTGGCGTTCATCCTGACGCTGTTCATCCGTCCGCAGCAGCCTGGCTTCGACAGCCACGGCCACCGCATCAAGAAGTCCGCCGACTCCGTCAAGGAAGTCGCGGCCGAAGCCAAGGAAGATGCGCCTGCCGTCGCCTGACCCCGTCCATGTCGGCGCCTGCCCCACGGGCGTCCGACACTTTGACAAAACACAACAATTTTCAAGTACCATTGCCCACGCATAACCCACAATGAAGGAGAACATCATGAGCAAGCCCATGACCGCATTCACCACTGATTTCCAGCATTCCGGCATGGTCGCCAAGGATTTGGACGAGACCATCGCCTTCTACACCGAGAAGCTCGGCTTTGAGGTCGCTGGCATCTTCCACAACGGCGAGAACCGCTGCGCCTTCCTGCGTTACGGCCACCTGACCATCGAGACCTGGGAGGGCGAGCCGGCCCCGATGACCGCCGGTGCCATCAACCACTGGGCTTTCGACACCCCGGACATCGAAGCGGCCTTCGAAAACGCCAAGGAACTCGGCCTGAAGTTCAAGGACACCGAGATCCAGCACATCGACAGCTTCTGGGAGCACGGCATCCGCTTCTTCAACGTGTACGGTCCGAACGGCGAGACCATCGAGTTCTGCCAGATCGTCTGATTGTTCGGCTGATAAAGACGAGGGGCGTTCCCATCCACAGCAACGGGATGGGAACGCCCCTCGTCTTTGTGTATGTGTTTGCATACGCGTTTTTCGCGCGTATGCAAACACATATTGCGCGTGTGCCGTCACACTTCCGTGTTGCAGACGTCCGTGACGTAGGACTGCACGAATCGCAGCGCGGCGCCGATGATGTTCTGGTCTTCCACGCACAGGCTCTTGCGCAGCGTGAAGCGGGTGTCGTGGAACGCGCTTTTCTCATCGATTAAGGACTTGAGCCTGTCCATATCGTCCGAATCGAGATACCGTGCCGCTTCGCCGCCGATGATGATGTCGCCGGCAAGCAGCGCGCGGATGTTGCTTACGGCCTGTGCCACGTTGGCAAGCCAATGGTCGAAGCGCTTGCGATGATCGTGCTCGCCCTGCCTCAGCACGCTGAAGAATCCCGACAGGCTTTCGCCGTCCTCCAGCAGGGTCTCCGGCGAGCAGTACGTGTCCATGCAGCCGTATTGGCCGCAGTAGCATTTGTTGCCGCCGGGCACAAGCGTCATATGTTCGATGACGCCGTTGCGCAGGTTCGGCCCCTGATAGAGCTGTCCGTCGATGATCACCGCGCCGCCGGGGCGCATTTCCAGATAAACGCAGACCGCGTCGCTCAGCGCGTGGTCGAGCCAGAGTTCGGCCATGGCCGAGGCGTCGGAATCGTGGATCATGATGCTGGGATAATGCACGTTCTGCGCGATGGTGCCCAACTTGACGCCGGTATTGCCCATGATGCTGCCGAAGCTGATGGTCGTTCCGTCCGCGGAGACGATGCCCTGGATGGCGAAGGCGACTCCTAAGACGTCGGTGCCGCCACGTTCGATCTTCTCCGCGAAATCGTTGATGATGCCGCCGATCTTCTGATAGTAAGCATCGGTGTTGCGGTAGGGGAGCGCGGTATGGTGCCGTGCGATGACGCCGCCGTGCAGATCGATGGCGCATAGATTCAGGCTATTGGAGCGCATGGAGACGCCGATGGCTGCTTTGAACCGGGACTTGAACACGAAGGTCTGCGCCTTCCTGCCGCCCGTGGATCCCAGTTGCTCGCCTTTGCCTACAAGACCTTCCTGTTCTAGCGCGCGCAGATTCTGGGTGATGGTGGGCAGACTCAGTCCGAGTTCCCGTTCCAGAACCTGTTTGGTCGCGGGGCCGTTCGCGTACAGATATCTGGTCAGGGCTCGCTTGTTGAGCTCCTTCACTGCCATGGTCGGCGCGGCTTTCATGTCTGCTCCTTTGCGGATGATGTATTACTTCGTCCGATTATACCTTTACAAAAGTATTTTTAGGAAGTTCGCGCGTTTTGCAACAAAAATAAAAGACTTTAAAAAAAGTCGTTTAGAAAATAGCGAAATTGACGTTTGCGAAGTTGACTTTAAATGAACAAAACGTATCAAAACGGTGTTGAAAATAGGTTAAATGTTCGGAAAATAAGGCAAAAAGAACAAAAAAAGATAGTAACTGAACATAAAACACACGACACGACGAAGAATATACAACGCGATTTTTCTCAGGTATATTGTGATTCAGGTCACAAGGTGATCAGCAACGCACCGTTCATCGCAAGATGAATGGATATAACTGAAAACACCTTTGCTATTCCCCAAAGAATCGAGGAGGACTTCAAGTGGCAGACGCAAAGAAGAAGGAAGAGCCGACCAAGCCGACTCCGGAAGAGAAGCTCGCCGCAGCCGAGGCTGAGGTCGACGCTCTGGTCAAGAAGGGCCTGAAGGCTCTTGATGAATTCGAGAAGCTCAATCAGAAGCAGGTTGACCACATCGTGGCCAAGGCTTCCGTCGCAGCCCTGAACAAGCACTTGGTGCTCGCCAAGATGGCCGTCGAGGAGACCCACCGTGGTCTGGTCGAAGACAAGGCCACCAAGAACATCTTCGCCTGCGAGCATGTCACCAACTACCTGGCTGGTCAGAAGACCGTCGGCATCATCCGCGAGGACGACGTGCTGGGCATCGACGAAATCGCCGAGCCGGTTGCGTCGTCGCTGGCGTGACCCCGGTCACCAACCGACCTCCACCGCCATCTTCAAGTCGCTGATCGCACTGAAGACCCGCTGCCCGATCATCTTCGGCTTCCACCCGGGCGCACAGAACTGCTCCGTCGCGGCCGCCAAGATCGTTCGCGATGCCGCTATCGCAGCAGGCGCTCCTGAGAACTGTATTCAGTGGATCGAGCATCCGTCCATCGAGGCCACTGGCGCCCTGATGAAGCATGATGGTGTCGCCACCATCCTCGCCACCGGTGGTCCGGGCATGGTCAAGGCCGCATACTCCTCCGGCAAGCCGGCCCTCGCGTCGGCGCTGGCAACGCTCCGGCATATGTCGACAAGAACGTTGACATCGTGCGCGCCGCCAACGATCTGGTGCTCTCCAAGCACTTCGATTACGGCATGATCTGCGCTACCGAGCAGGCCATCATCGCCGACAAGGACATCTACGCTCCGCTCGTTAAGGAACTCAAGCGTCGCAAGGCCTATTTCGTGAACGCTGACGAGAAGGCCAAGCTCGAGCAGTACATGTTCGGCTGCACCGCTTACTCCGGACAGACCCCGAAGCTCAACTCCGTGGTGCCGGGCAAGTCCCCGCAGTACATCGCCAAGGCCGCCGGCTTCGAGATTCCGGAAGACGCCACCATCCTTGCCGCTGAGTGCAAGGAAGTCGGCGAGAACGAGCCGCTGACCATGGAGAAGCTTGCTCCGGTCCAGGCCGTGCTGAAGTCCGACAACAAGGAACAGGCCTTCGAGATGTGCGAAGCCATGCTGAAGCATGGCGCCGGCCACACCGCCGCCATCCACACCAACGACCGTGACCTGGTCCGCGAGTACGGCCAGCGCATGCACGCCTGCCGCATCATCTGGAACTCTCCGAGCTCCCTCGGCGGCGTGGGTGATATCTACAACGCCATCGCCCCGTCCCTGACCCTGGGCTGCGGCTCCTACGGCGGCAACTCCGTGTCCGGCAACGTCCAGGCAGTCAACCTCATCAACATCAAGCGCATCGCTCGGAGGAACAACAACATGCAGTGGTTCAAGATTCCGGCCAAGACCTACTTCGAGCCGAACGCCATCAAGTACCTGCGCGACATGTACGGCATCGAAAAGGCCGTCATCGTGTGCGATAAGGTCATGGAGCAGCTCGGCATCGTTGACAAGATCATCGATCAGCTGCGTGCACGTTCCAACCGCGTGACCTTCCGTATCATCGATTATGTCGAGCCGGAGCCGAGCGTGGAGACCGTCGAACGTGGCGCCGCTATGATGCGCGAGGAGTTCGAGCCGGATACCATCATCGCCGTCGGCGGTGGTTCCCCGATGGATGCGTCCAAGATCATGTGGCTGCTGTACGAGCACCCGGAAATCTCCTTCTCCGATGTGCGTGAGAAGTTCTTCGATATCCGTAAGCGCGCGTTCAAGATTCCGCCGCTGGGCAAGAAGGCCAAGCTGGTCTGCATTCCGACTTCTTCCGGCACCGGTTCCGAAGTCACGCCGTTTGCTGTGATCACCGACCATAAGACCGGCTACAAGTACCCGATCACCGATTACGCGCTGACACCGTCCGTCGCCATCGTCGATCCGGTGCTGGCACGCACCCAGCCGCGCAAGCTCGCGTCCGATGCCGGTTTCGACGCCCTGACCCACTCCTTCGAGGCATACGTCTCCGTCTACGCCAACGACTTCACCGATGGCATGGCTCTGCACGCGGCCAAGCTGGTGTGGGACAACCTCGCCGAGTCCGTCAATGGCGAGCCGGGTGAGGAAAAGACCCGCGCCCAGGAGAAGATGCATAATGCCGCCACCATGGCCGGCATGGCTTTCGGCTCCGCGTTCCTCGGCATGTGCCACGGCATGGCCCACACCATTGGTGCACTGTGCCACGTTGCCCACGGTCGTACCAACTCCATCCTCCTGCCGTACGTGATCCGTTACAACGGTTCCGTCCCGGAGGAGCCGACCAGCTGGCCGAAGTACAACAAGTACATCGCTCCGGAACGCTACCAGGAGATCGCCAAGAACCTTGGCGTGAACCCGGGCAAGACTCCGGAAGAGGGCGTCGAGAACCTGGCCAAGGCCGTTGAGGACTACCGTGACAACAAGCTCGGCATGAACAAGAGCTTCAAGGAGTGCGGTGTGGATGAGGACTACTACTGGTCCATCATCGACCAGATCGGCATGCGCGCTTACGAAGACCAGTGCGCACCGGCGAACCCGCGTATCCCGCAGATCGAGGATATGAAGGACATCGCCATCGCGGCCTACTACGGCGTCAGCCAGGAGGAAGGCCACAAGCTGCGCATCGAGCGTCAGGGCGAAGCCGCTACGGAGGAAGCTTCCGAGCGCGCCTGATCGCAATATCGCAACGTGACTCCTTATATAAAAGATGTGAAGTGAAGCGTATATAAGGAGTCGTGCAAAAGGAGCCTGATGGGAAACCATCAGGCTCCTTTTTTATAGTGAGGGGGAAGTGGACCGTCGCCGTTGCCTTCCGCGTTCTTCATCGAAAGAAGACGCGTGATTGTGTTGGCGCGACACCGCGAAAAACGTTGGAAAAACCGCGACACGCGCGAATTCCATATGTTCACCCCTGATGCTTAAATAAAGAAGTTGCCTGATTTTAGGGCTCGCAAATTGTAATTCAAAAAGCGAGCGTGGCACAGCGGCTCACTCCGGTGAGAAGCTGCATGGCTGCGCACTGATGTGGTATGGCCACGGAACTTCCACGGTTCCGGGGGTCTTCTGCGCCGGTGCCCTTGGAAGCAGGCTGGTAAACAGTAAATAACGAATCGCTAGAAAGGGCGGAAGGCAATGGCGGGACAGAAAATCCGCATCAGGCTTAAGTCCTATGACCATGAGGTCATCGACCAATCGGCGAAGAAGATCGTCGAAACGGTGACGAACGCGGGCGCAACTGTGGTTGGCCCGGTTCCGCTCCCGACCGAGAAGAACGTGTTCGTCGTTATCCGTTCTCCTCACAAGTACAAGGATTCTCGCGAGCATTTCGAGATGCGCACTCATAAGCGTCTCATCGACATTGTGGACCCGACCCCGAAGGCCGTGGACTCCCTCATGCATATTGATCTGCCGCAGACGTGAACATCGAGATCAAGCTGTAAGGGAGGAGGGAACCATTATGTCTAATCGCACTGCACTGCTGGGCAAGAAGCTCGGTATGTCTCAGGTCTGGGACGAGAACGGTTTCTTCGTTCCTGTGACCCTCGTTGACGTGTCCACCAACGTGGTGACCGCTGTCAAGTCCGAAGAGTCCGACGGCTACAAGGCTGTTCAGCTTGGCTACGGCCAGGTTGACCCGACCAAGGTGACCAAGCCGCTCGCCGGCCACTTCGCCAAGGCTGGCGTCACCCCGCGTCGTCACCTCGCTGAGGTCCGCACCGATAACGCCGAAGAGTTCGAGCCGGGTCAGGAGCTGACCGCTGAGCTGTTCCCGGAGGGCACCCTGGTCGACGTGACCGGTACCACCAAGGGCAAGGGCTTCGCAGGCACCATCAAGCGTTGGGGCTTCAAGTCCTATCGTCGTACCCACGGCTCTCACAAGAACGAGCGTCGTCCTGGCTCTGTTGGCGCATGCGCCACCCCGAGCCGCATCCTCAAGGGCAAGCGCATGGCTGGCCGCATGGGTCATGTGACCAACACCGCGCTGAACCTCACCATCGTTTCGTCGGATGTTGAGAACGGCGTGCTGGCTATCAAGGCGCCATTCCGGGCCCGAAGGGCAGCATCGTTCTCGTCCGTTCGGCAGTGAAGGGAGCCTGATAAATCATGCAAACGTTACTCTGAACGTCACCGATAACCAGGCAAGGCCACCGGCACCGTCGATGCCCCGGCTGAGATCTTCGGCTTCTCCGCTGAAGAAGTTCAGTCCCGCATCCCGCTGATTCACCAGGTCGTCATCGCCCAGCTCGCCGCTGCTCGCCAGGGCACCCACGCCACCAAGACTCGTGGCATGGTTTCCGGCGGTGGCCGCAAGCCGTGGAAGCAGAAGGGCACCGGTCGTGCTCGTCAGGGCTCCATCCGTGCACCGCAGTGGTACCACGGCGGCACCGTGTTCGGTCCGCAGCCGCGTGACTACTCCCAGCGCACCCCGAAGAAGATGAAGGCCGCTGCTCTGAAGTACGTGCTTTCCGATCGTGCCAATGCCGGTCACGTGGCCGTTGTCGACTTCGGTGTTTCCGAAGCCCCGTCCACCAAGGCCGCCGTTGCCGCTCTTACCCCGGTGACCGAGAACAAGTTCACCACCGTGGTGCTCTCTCGCGAGAATGTGAACGAATGGCTTTCCGTTCGTAACATCCCGACCGTTCACCCGATCTTCGCCGATCAGCTCAACACGTACGATGTGGTCACCGCTCAGTACGTGGTCTTCTCCAAGGAAGGCTTTGATGCTTTCCTCGCTGCGAAGGCTGAGCCGGCTGCAAAGGAGGCCTGATTTTCATGGTCGCTATTCACAAGCCCGCACACGACATCATCCTCAAGCCTGTCGTTTCTGAGAAGAGCTACGCTCTGTCCGATCGCGGTCAGTACACCTTCGTGGTGGCCCCGAACGCGAACAAGGTTCAGATCAAGCAGGCAATCGAAGAGATCTTCAATGTCAAGGTGACGAACGTCAACACCCTCAACCGCGCCGGCAAGCGCCAGCGCACCCGCAACGGTTTCGGCCAGCGCGTCAATCAGAAGCGCGCATCGTGACCGTCGCCGAGGGCCAGACGATCGACATCTTCGGTAACTGAAGGCTAGCGAGAAAAGTTAAAGGAAGAACTAGATTATGGCTATCCGCGTTTATAAGCCGACGACTGCAGGCCGCCGTAACGCGTCCGTCTCGGACTTCTCCGAGCTTACGCGCTCCACGCCTGAGAAGTCGCTGGTTCGCAAGCTCAGCAAGACTGGCGGTCGTAACTCCTACGGCCGTATGACCTCCCGTCATCGCGGCGGCGGTCACAAGCGCCAGTACCGTCTCATCGACTTCAAGCGTTGGGACAAGGACGGCGTGCCGGCCAAGGTCGCTCACATCGAGTACGACCCGAACCGTTCCGCCCGCATCGCACTGCTGCACTACGCAGACGGTGAGAAGCGTTACATCATCGCTCCGGAAGGCATCAAGCAGGGCGACGTCATCGAGACCGGCGCTCAGGCTGATATCAAGCCGGGCAACAACCTGCCGCTGCGCAACATCCCGACCGGTACCGTGGTGCACGCGATTGAGCTCCGCCCGCTGGGTGGCGCCAAGATCGCCCGCTCCGCCGGTGCTGCCGTGCAGCTCGTCGCCAAGGATGGCGCCTACGCTCAGCTGCGTATGCCGTCCGGCGAAATCCGCAACGTGGACGCTCGCTGCCGCGCGACCGTTGGTGAGGTCGGTAATTCCGACCACGCCAACATCCAGCTTGGCAAGGCAGGCCGCGCTCGTTGGATGGGCAAGCGCCCGATCACCCGTGGTGAGTCCATGAACCCTGTCGATCACCCGCACGGCGGTCGTACCCGCGGTGGCAAGCCGCCGGTTTCTCCGTGGGGCAAGGGCGAGGTTCGTACCCGCCGTCCGAAGAAGCTTCGAACAAGATGATTGTTCGTCGTCGCCCGAATGGTAAGAACCGTAAGTAAGGGAGTGTCGAGTAGATGACTCGTAGCATCAAGAAGGGCCCCTTCGTCGACGCCCACCTGCAGAAGAAAGTCGACGAGCAGAACGAGAAGGGTACGCACAACGTCATCAAGACGTGGTCCCGTCGTTCGATGATCACCCCTGATTTCATCGGACACACCTTCGCCGTTCACGATGGCCGCAAGCATGTTCCGGTGTTCGTCACCGAATCCATGGTTGGCCACAAGCTCGGTGAGTTCGCCCCGACCAAGACCTTCAAGGGTCATGTGAAGGACGACAAGAAGGCACGCCGCTAAAGGAGAGTAAGGACACATGGAAGCTAAAGCAATCGCTCGTCACGTCCGCGTGACGCCGCGCAAGGCTCGCCGTATGGTCGACCTCATCCGAGGCAAGAAGCGACCGAAGCCATCACCATTCTGAAGTTCGCTCCGCAGGACGCATCCCTCCCGGTGCGTAAGGTCCTGGAGAGCGCCATCGCGAACGCTCGTGTGAAGGCCGACAAGGTCGGCGAGCCGTTCCGCGAGAACGACCTGGTCGTGAAGGAGACCTATGTGGACGAAGGCGTGACGCTCAAGCGTTTCCGCGCCCGTGCACAGGGCCGTGCCGCTCGTATCAACAAGCGCACCAGCCACATCACGGTCGTCGTCGCTAACAAGGAAGGAAACCGCTAAAGATGGGTCAGAAGATCAATCCGTTTGGCTACCGCCTGGGAATCACTGAGAACCATCGTTCCAAGTGGTTCTCCGATTCCAACAAGGTTGGCGAACGCTACCGCGACTTCGTTCTCGAAGATGACGCCATCCGCAAGGCCATGAGCAAGGACCTCGAGCGTGCGGGCGTGTCCCGCATCGTCATCGAGCGTACCCGCGACCGCGTGCGTGTGGACATCCACACCGCTCGTCCGGGCATCGTCATCGGCCGTCGTGGCGCTGAGGCTGAGCGCGTTCGCGCCAAGCTCGAGAAGCTCACCGGCAAGCAGGTCCAGCTCAACATCTTCGAAGTGAAGAACGCCGCACTGGACGCCCAGCTCGTCGCACAGGGCATCGCTGAGCAGCTCACCAACCGCGTGACCTTCCGTCGCGCGATGCGTAAGGCCCAGCAGGATGCCATGCGTGCAGGCGCCAAGGGTATCCGTATCAAGCTCTCCGGCCGCCTTGGTGGCGCCGAAATGAGCCGTTCCGAGTTCTATCGCGAGGGTCGCGTTCCGCTGCAGACCCTGCGTGCCCTCATTGATTACGGCTTCTTCGAGGCCAAGACCACTTACGGCCGTATCGGCGTGAAGGTCTGGATCTACAAGGGCGATATGACCGAGCGTGAGTTCGAAGAGCAGCAGGCACAGCAGAGCAACAACCGCCAGGGTCGTCGCGGCGATCGTCGTCCGCGTCGCGGCCAGCGCAACGCTGCTCCGCAGCAGAACGCAGCAGCAGAGGCTCCGGCCGCTGCTGAGGCACCTGCCGCAACGGAAACGAAGGAGTGAGCTGAGAATGCTTATCCCAAAGAGAACCAAGTATCGTAAGCAGCACCGTCCGGTCCGCCGTGGCATGTCCAAGGGCGGCAACGAGATCGCTTTCGGCGATTTCGGTATCCAGGCTCTGGCTCCGGCTTATGTGACCAACCGCCAGATCGAGGCCGCTCGTATCGCCATGACCCGCTACATCAAGCGTGGTGGCCGCGTGTGGATCACGATCTTCCCGGATCGTCCGCTGACCAAGAAGCCGCTCGGCACCCGAATGGTTCCGGTAAGGGTACTCCGGAATTCTGGATCGCCAACGTCCACCCGGGTCGCGTTATGTTCGAGATCGGTGGCGTGTCCGAGGATGTCGCTCGTGAGGCTCTGCGCCGCGCAATCGACAAACTCCCCATGAAGTGCCGTGTTATTGCTCGTGAAGGCGGTGACATCTGATGGCAGTCGGAACTGCAGACTACACCATGAAGAATCTCAACGAGAAGACCAACGAGGAGATCGAGGGCTTCCTCAAGAAGTCCAAGGAAGAGCTGTTCAACCTGCGCTTCCAGTCCGCGACCGGTCAGCTCGAAAACACCGCCCGCCTCAAGGCGGTCAAGCACGACATCGCCAGGATGTACACCATCCTGCGCGAGCGTGAGCTCGGCATCAGCCAGGCCCCCGAGGCGACCGAAACGAAAGCTGAGGAGAAGTAATGGCTGAAGAGCGTAACTTCCGCAAGGTTCGTCGCGGTTACGTCGTGTCCGATAAGATGGACAAGACGATTTCCGTCGAGCTCGAGCAGCGTTCGACCCACCCGCTTTACGGCAAGGTTGTGCGCTCCACTCGTACGGTCAAGGTCCATGATGAACACAACGAGGCTCACATTGGCGACCTCGTGAGTATTATGGAGACTCGGCCCCTGAGCAAGACCAAGCGTTGGCGTCTCGATAGCATTATCGAGCGCGCTAAGTAAATAAGTTCGGCAAGGCTCCGTGAGTCACCCCGCCTGCTTCTAGCAGGCAGGCGGGGTGCTTGGGGAGAACCAGCTCGGCTAAGGAGAATCAATGATTCAGCAGGAAACGCGGCTTCATGTCGCCGACAACACGGGTGCGAAGGAACTCCTCGCCATCCGAGTGCTCGGCGGATCGAAGCGACGCTATGCCGGCATCGGTGACGTGATCGTCGCCTCCGTCAAGGACGCCATCCCTGGCGGGTCGGTCAAGAAGGGCGACGTCGTCAAGGCTGTCGTCGTCCGCACTGTCAAGGAACACCGTCGTGTCGACGGCTCCTACATCAAGTTCGACGAGAACGCCGCCGTCATTCTCGCTCTGGCCGTGAACCGAAGGGCACTCGTATCTTCGGACCGGTCGGTCGTGAACTGCGCGACAAGCGCTTCATGAAGATCGTGTCCCTCGCCCCGGAGGTGATCTGACATGGCAGCCAAGATTAAGAGCGGCGACCTGGTCAAGGTCATCCGCGGCAAGGATCGCGGCAAGGAAGGCACCGTCAAGCAGGTGCTCAAGGACGATCGTCTGATCGTCGAGGGCGTGCAGATCGTCAAGAAGCACGTCCGCGCCACGCAGCAGGGCCAGCAGGCCGGCATCGTGGCTGTCGAGGCTCCGATTCATCGCTCCAACGTGATGGTCATCGATCCGGAGACCAAGCAGCCCACCCGCGTGCGCATCGTCGAAAAGGAAGAGGCCCGTGACGGCAAGGTGAAGACCGTGCGCGTGCGTGTCGCCAAGAAGTCCGGAAAGGAGCTGGCATGACCGATACCACTGTCGAAGCGCCGGCAACTCCGCGCTTGAAGCAGAAGTACAACGAGCAGATCGTGCCGGAGCTGGAGAAGGAATTCCACTACTCCAACCCGATGCAGGTCGCTCGCGTCCAGAAGGTCGTCGTCTCCATGGGCGTTGGTGCCGCGGCTCGCGACTCCAAGCTCATCGAAGGCGCTGTCAAGGACCTCACTCTGATCACCGGCCAGAAGCCGAAGATCACCAAGCTAAGAAGTCTGTCGCGCAGTTCCACCTGCGTGAGGGCCAGGCCATCGGCGCCTACGTCACCCTGCGTGGCGAGCGCATGTGGGAGTTCCTGGATCGCCTTCTGACCATGGCTCTGCCGCGTATCCGCGATTTCCGCGGCATCAACGGCGACCAGTTCGATGGTCAGGGCAACTACAACTTTGGCCTCACCGAGCAGTCCATGTTCCACGAGATCGATCCGGATTCGATCGATCACCAGCGTGGTATGGACATCACCGTGGTGACCAGCACCAAGGACGACAAGGAAGCTCGCGTGCTCCTGAAGCACCTCGGCTTCCCCTTCAAGGAGACTGATATGGCAAAAACCGCTCTTAAGAACAAGGCGGCCGCTAAGCCGAAGTTCAAGGTGCGCGCCTATACGCGTTGCCAGGTCTGCGGTCGTCCTCACTCCGTCTACCGCAAGTTCGGCCTCTGCCGCATCTGCCTTCGTGAGAAGGCCCACCGCGGCGAGCTGCCCGGCGTTACGAAGTCCAGTTGGTAAATATCGACGCTGAAGGTCCGCGGCCCGATCGCCTCTAAGGCGTGAGGGCGGCGGAAACCATGGCGAGAAAGGGCGTTAGCCAAATGACAATGACAGATCCGATCGCAGACATGCTTACGCGTCTGCGTAATGCGAGCGCGGCAAAGCACGAGACCGTGGATATGCCGTACTCCAAGTTCAAGGCGAACATCGCTGAGATTCTGAAGCGTGAAGGCTACATCAAGGACTTCACCGCCAAGGAAGCCAAGGTTGGCCAGACTCTTGAGGTCACCCTCAAGTACGGTCCGAACGGCGAGCGTTCCATCCAGGGCATCAAGCGCATCTCCAAGCCGGGCCTGCGTCGTTACGCAAAGTCCGATGCTCTGCCGATGCCGCTCGGTGGCCTTGGCATCGCAATCATCTCGACTAGCTCGGGACTGCTGACCCAGAAGGAATGCCTCGACCGAGGCATCGGCGGCGAGATCGTCGCTTTCGTTTGGTGAGAAAGGAGAGCTGAAACATGGCATCGCATATTGGTAAGCTCCCCGTCACCATTCCGGCTGGCGTGGAAGTCAAGATCGACGGTCAGTCCTTTACCGCCAAGGGCGCTAAGGGCACTGACTCCTACGAGATTCCTGAAGGCATCACCGCAGTGGTCGAAGGCAACGAAGTTGTCCTCACCCCGGCTGATGACCTGCGTCCGACCCGTGCAAAGCACGGCCTGGCTCGCTCCATCGTGGCGGGCATGGTCAAGGGCGTGCACGAGGGTTATGCCAAGACTCTGGAGATCGTCGGTACCGGTTACCGCGCCCAGATGAAGGGCAAGGGCATTGAGTTCTCCCTCGGCTATTCCCACACCATCACCGTCGAGCCGCCGGCAGGTATCGAATTCGAACTGCGAACCCGAACCAGGTGATCGTCAAGGGCATCGACAAGCAGGCTGTTGGCCAGTGCGCCGCTAACATTCGTAAGCTTCGTGCTCCGGAACCCTACAAGGCAAGGGCATCAAGTACGCGGATGAGCACATTCTGCGCAAGGCTGGAAAGCTGGTAAGTAATGAGCGTCCAGATTCTCGGTAAGGGCAAGAAGGTCGCGCTTAAGCGCCGTCACGCTCGTCTGCGCAAGCACATCAGCGGTACCCCGGAGCTTCCGCGTCTGGTGGTTACCCGTTCCAACCGTCACATGGTTGCCCAGATCATCGATGACACCAAGGGTGTCACCCTGGTGAGCGAATCCACTCTGACCAGCGATTTCGCCGGTTTCGAGGGCACCAAGACCGAAGCCGCCAAGAAGGTCGGCGAACTGATCGCCAAGAAGGCTCAGGACGCTGGCATTACCGCGGTCGTGTTCGATCGTGGCGGCAACAAGTATCATGGCCGCGTCGCAGCTGTCGCTGAAGGCGCCCGCGAGGGAGGTCTGGCACTGTGAGCGACAACGAAAAGGAAACCCAAGTGGCTGAAGAAACTCAGAACACTCAGGCTGCCGCTGAGTCCAACAACGAGGACCGCAAGTCCCGTCGTGGCCAGCGCGGTGAGGGTCGTCGTGGCGAGCGTCGCAACCGTCGTGAGGAATCTCACGAGAACGAGATGCTCGATCGCGTGGTGACCATCAACCGTGTGTCCAAGACCCACAAGGGTGGTCGTACGTTCAGCTTCGCCGCCCTCGTGGTGGTCGGCGACGGCAAGGGCACCGTCGGTGTCGGCTACGGCAAGTCCCGTGAGGTCCCGGCTGCAATCGCCAAGGGCCAGCTGGATGCCAAGAAGCACATGTTCACCGTGCCGCGCATCAAGGGCACCGTCACCCACCCGGTGATCGGCCACGATGCCGCTGGCACCGTGCTGCTGCGCCCGGCTGCTCCGGGTACCGGCGTTATCGCCGGCGGTGCAGTCCGCGCCGTCATGGAATGCGCTGGCATCACCGACGTCCTGACCAAGTCGATGGCTCCGCCACCGCCGTCAACGTGGTGCGCGCAACCGTCGACGCCCTCAAGAAGCTCGAAGAGCCGGAAGAGATTGCCGCACGTCGTGGCATGTCTCTCGAAGAGGTGGCTCCGGACGCGCTGCTGCGTGCTCGCGCCGAAGGCATCGCCGAGGCCCGCAAGGCTCGTGAAGAGGCTCAGCCAAGGCTGCTCAGAAGGACGGTGAGTGATGACTAACCTGAACATCAAGCTGCACCACGGTCTGGTGAATTCCACTCCGAAGCAGCGTGCTGCGGCTCAGACTCTGGGCCTGAACAAGATCGGCAAGACCGTGACTCGTGAGGACACTCCGGCCCTTCGTGGCCAGCTGCAGGTCCTCCGTCACCTGATCACCGTCGAGGAGGCTGACTGATTATGGCAGACATTCTGCAGATGCATGACCTGAAGCCGGCTCCGGGTGCCAACAAGGATCGTATCCGCGTTGGCCGTGGTGAAGGCTCCAAGGGTAAGACCTCGGGCCGTGGCGACAAGGGCACCAAGAAGCGCTATCAGGTTCGTCCGGGCTTCGAAGGTGGCCAGCTGCCGCTGTACATGCGCCTTCCGAAGCTGCGTGGCTTCAAGAACCCGTTCAAGAAGGAATACCAGGTCGTCAACGTGGCTGTTCTTGCGGAACTGTTCCCGCAGGGCGGCGAGATCACCGTGGCTGATCTGGTTGCCAAGGGTGCCGTCCGCAACGGCTTCCCGGTCAAGGTCCTGGGCGACGGCGAGGTTTCGGCTGCCTACACTCTCAAGGGTGTCAAGGCTTCCGCTTCCGCCAAGTCCAAGATCGAGGCTGCTGGCGGCTCCATTTCCGAGGATTGATTCCAACGGAATGTAGCTGACTGAAGCTCAGACATGAGGCTTCCCCCGCTTTAGGGCGGGGGAAGCCTCATTCGTTTGCAGTCAAAATGCAATCATGCATGGAAAAACAAAAACAGACGAATAATGACGAAAACGCCATATCGGTAGACGCCGTACGCTAGACTCGAGCGTTAGAGTCTGTTTTTGCACGTGTGCGCAGGTGCGCACGACGATGGAAGGAACCCCAGGTGAGGACGTTAATCCAGGCCTTGAAGACCAAGGAATTGAGGAATAAAATCCTCTTCACCCTTGGTATCATCATCATTTATCGTATCGGTTCATTCATCCCGACCCCTGGCGTCGATTTCACCGTCGTCCAGCAGTGCGTCGGCAAGATGAACAACGCTTCTGAGAACTTATCGGTCTGGTGAACCTCTTCTCCGGCGGCGCCATGCTGCAGCTGTCGATTTTCGCATTGGGCGTCATGCCGTACATCACCGCATCGATCGTCATCCAGCTGCTGCGTGTGGTTATCCCTCGTTTCGAGGCACTGCACAAGGAAGGCCAGTCCGGCGAAGCAAGCTGACCCAGTACACCCGTTACCTGACCATCGGCCTTGCCGTGCTGCAGTCCACCACCATCCTGGTGACCGCACGTTCCGGCGCGCTGTTCAACTACCAGTGCTCTCAGGTTGTTCCGGACGGTTCCGTGTGGAACCTTGTGGTCATGGTGCTCATCATGACCGGCGGCACCGGCCTCATCATGTGGATGGCCGAATTGGTCACCGATAAGGCCTCGGCCAGGGTATGTCCATCCTTATCTTCATGTCCATCTGCTCCGGCTTCCTGCCGCAGCTGTGGGAGATCGGCTGGGGCACCAACGGCACCGATGGCAATTGGGGCAAGTTCGCCGCGGTCGTCGGCACCCTGCTGGTCATCATGATCCTTGTCATCTACGTCGAGCTTGCCCAGCGTCGTATTCCGGTGCAGTACACCCGCCGTATGATCGGCCGCAAGATGTACGGTGGCTCCTCCACCTACCTGCCGCTGAAGATCAACATGAGCGGCGTCATCCCGCCGATCTTCGCATCCTCCATCCTGGCCGTGCCGACGCTGATCGCGCAGTTCGGCAATTCCGACCAGTCCTGGGTCAAGTGGATCAACTCCAACCTGGCCAACACCACATCCGTGTGGTACATCGCACTGTACGCGCTGATGATCGTGTTCTTCTGCTTCTTCTACACGGAGATCACCTTCAACCCGGACGAGACCGCCGACAACATGAAGCAGTACGGCGGCTTCATTCCGGGCATCCGCGCGGGAAGCGCCACCAGCAACTACCTGAGCTACGTGATGAACCGTCTGAACACGGTCGGCGCCGTCTACCTGCTGTTCGTGGCGCTTATCCCGACGGTGCTCATCATGGCGCTGAACCTGAACACCAAGCTGCCGTTCGGCGGCACCACCATCCTGATCATCGCAGGCGTCGGCCTCGACACCCTGCGCCAGGCCAAGGCCCAGACCGAACAGTTCCAGTACGCTGGCTTCCTGTTCGAGGACACCGATCACAAGGAAGGTAAGTAACCACTTGAATCGTGATGTCGTTTCCGTTGATCGGGAGCGGTATCACGATTTTTATGTTAAGTAATCCATCATCCGAAAATCCCCGTTGAGGGGAATGAACGAAACGGAGAACAACACATGCGACTGCTGATCATGGGCCCGCAGGGCGTAGGCAAGGGCACCCAGGCCGCTCTGCTGAGCGAGCACTACGGAATCCCGGCGATCTCCACCGGCGATATCTTCCGCTACAACATCAAGAACAAGACCGAGCTCGGCGTCGAAGCGCTCAAGTACATCGACAAGGGCGAGCTTGTGCCGGACGAGCTGACCAACAAGATCGTCAAGGACCGTCTGGCCATGGACGACGCCAAGAACGGCTGGATTCTCGATGGCTATCCGCGCAACGCCTCCCAGGTCGAGGCTCTCGACGCCATCCTGGGCGAACTGGACACCCCTCTTGACGCGGTCGTCGCACTGGATGCAGATCACGACGTGCTCATGGAGCGTATGAAGAAGCGCGCCGAAATCGAAGGCCGCTCCGACGACACCCCTGAGGCCATCGCCAAGCGTCTTGACGTGTACGCCAAGGAGACCGCGCCGCTGCTGGACATCTACCAGAAGCGCGGCCTGCTCAAGACGTTCAATGGCGTCGGCGCCGTCGACGAGATCCAGGCCACCATCGTGGCGGAGCTTGGCTGAAGGAAAAACCAAGCAGAATAACATATTTCCAACGAAAGCGGAATCGCGACACGCCGAACGTGTCTTGATTCCCGCTTTCGTGTATTCTTGCAAGTTGGTGTGTCTTCGGGCACGCATAGTAATCGCCAAGGAACGGAACGAGGCTCATGGCTAAAGACGGTGTGATTGAAGTCGAAGGACAGGTAGTGGAAGCACTGCCGAACGCGATGTTTCGTGTTGAACTCGAAAACAAGCATATCGTGCTCGCAACCATTTCGGGCAAGATGAGGAAGAACTACATCCGCATCCTGCCGCAGGATCGTGTTGTGCTGGAGATGAGCCCCTACGATCTGAACCGCGGCCGTATTACGTACCGTTACAAGTAAAGGTACACAAGCAAAGGAAAACCATGAAGGTCAGCCCTAGTGTGAAGAGGATCTGCGAGAACTGCCGCGTGATCCGTCGTCACGGCCGCGTCATGGTGATCTGCGTCAACCCGCGCCATAAGCAGCGTCAGGGCTGAGAACAGATCCAGCGGCATAAACAGTACAGGCGCTGAGTCACAGCCCGTGAAAGCGGGATGAACCCCGGGTACGCAGGCCCGGGCCGGGAAACCGGACGACTCGGTGCAAGACCTGCGGAAAACAGAAGGAATCGCAATGGCACGTCTTGCCGGAGTCGACATCCCCAATGAGAAGCGCATCGAGATCGCCCTCACCTACATCTTTGGTGTTGGTCGTACTCGTGCCAAGGAAACGCTTGCCGCGACCGGTATCAATCCGGACATTCGCGTCAAGGATCTGACGGATGAGCAGCTGATTACGCTGCGTGATTACCTTGAGGGTAATTACAAGATCGAGGGTGATCTGCGTCGTGAAATCGATGCGGACATCCGCCGTAAGATCCAGATCAACTGCTACCAAGGCCAGCGTCACCGTAAGGACTTCCTGTGCGCGGTCAGCGCACCAAGACCAATGCTCGTACCCGCAAGGGCCCGAAGCGCACGGTCGCCGGAAAGAAGAAGGCCACCAAGTAATCGGTGGCTGACAGTTCAAGCCACGAGGCGTAAGCCTCATCGTTTGAACATCAAAGCAAATTCGTTATTAGGAAACGAGGGTCAATGGCAGCTCAAAAGCAAGCCGCGCGCAAGCCGCGTCGCCGCGACCGCAAGTCGGTCCCGGTTGGGCAGGCGCACATCAAGTCCACTTTCAACAACACCATCATTTCGATCACCGACCCGTCTGGCGCAGTTGTGTCTTGGGCGTCCGGTGGCGATGTCGGCTTCAAGGGCTCCCGTAAGTCCACGCCGTACGCCGCTGGCATGGCCGCCGAATCCGCAGCCCGCAAGGCTATGGAGCACGGCCTCAAGAAGGTCGACGTGTTCGTGAAGGGCCCGGGTTCCGGTCGTGAAACCGCCATCCGTTCCCTGCAGTCCGCCGGACTCGAAGTCGGTTCCATCACCGACGTCACCCCGCAGGCACACAACGGCGTTCGTCCTCCGAAGCGCCGTCGCGTCTGAGCACTAGAAGAAATCATCAATCCAACGCCGCTTATGGCCGGTGAGTGCACCACCGGCCTGAAGCTGAAAGGATAACCACAGTGCTTATCGCACAGCGTCCGACACTTACCGAGGAATCTCTCAACCCTCAGCGTTCCCGCTTCACCATCGAGCCTCTTGAGCCTGGTTTCGGCTACACGCTTGGCAACTCGCTGCGCCGTACCCTCCTGAGCTCCATTCCGGGAGCGGCTGTGACTTCGGTGCGTATCTCCGGCGTCCCGCACGAGTCACCACTCTGCCGGGTGTGAAGAGGACGTTACCGAAATCCTGCTGAACATCAAGGGCATCGTGCTCACCAGCGAAATACGATGAGCCGGTTGTCATGTATCTGCGCAAGAGCGGCAAGGGCGAGGCCACCGCGGGCGACATCACCCCGC
>ENA-OQDF01000025-OQDF01000025.1-human-gut-metagenome-genome-assembly--contig:-NODE-25-length-42263-cov-2.000783_pt1 | contig 42263 bp, 63 predicted proteins | sample MGYA00242769_ERZ504597 | MGnify/ENA primary metagenome ERZ504597 (study PRJEB26092, sample SAMD00036305) | human gut metagenome | host: Homo sapiens | study: EMG produced TPA metagenomics assembly of...
CTACATTTCAATGGTAGAAGCAGGCGCTGAAGAAATTTCAGAAGAAGACATGCTTGCTGCAATGACCTTTGGTCAGGAAGCAATTGCTGCATTCTGTGAAAAGCAAAAGGCTTTCTTGGAAAAGGTAAATCCACAGCCTAAAGAATGGCCTATTCATGTTGCTGATCCATCCATTGCAGAACGCATTGATAAGCATTTTGATGAAATGTCAGCGGCATTAAAAGATGCTGATAAACAAGCACGTATCGGTAAAGTTGAAGAGCTCAAAGCTTCAATTAAGGAATCAGACTTTACTGAAGAAGAATTACTTGCATGGGGTAGTGATATTGCCGCAGCATTGAAATCTCTTGAAAAGCATGCAATGCGTCAGATGGTAATCGAAACCGGGGAACGTGCTGACGGACGTAGCAGCACCGAAATTCGTCCTCTTTATATCAAGGCAGGATATCTTCCCCGTGTTCATGGTTCTGGCTTATTCCAGCGTGGCCAAACTCAAGCATTATCCGTTTGTACGCTTGGCATGTTAAGCGAATGGCAACGCCTCGACTCTATCGATCCCGAAGACCATAAGCGCTATATGCATCAGTATAACTTCCCTCCTTACTGCACCGGTGAGGTAGGACGCATGGGTGCACCTAAGCGTCGTGAAATCGGTCATGGTGCTCTTGCGGAGCGCGCTTTGGTTCCTGTATTGCCTGATGAAGAAGAATTCCCTTACGCGATTCGCGTTGTATCTGAAATTCTTGAATCTAACGGTTCATCTTCGATGGCCTCTACCTGTGGCTCTACCTTGGCACTTATGGATGCTGGTGTGCCTATCAAAGCTCCTGTTGCCGGTATTGCAATGGGTCTTATCAAAGAGGGCGACGATATCGTTATTCTTTCAGACATTCAGGGTCTTGAAGATTTCTTAGGTGATATGGACTTTAAGGTCTGTGGAACTAAACATGGCATTACTGCTCTGCAGATGGACAACAAAGCTAAAGGTCTTTCTGTAGACATCTTAGCTCGTGCGCTTGCGCAAGCTAAAGAGGGTCGCGCATTCATCATGAAGAACATGCTTGAAGCTATTGCGGCACCTCGTGAAGAAATTAGCCCCTATGCACCACATATCGAGACTATTCATATTCCTGTTGACAAAATTCGTGATGTCATAGGTTCTGGTGGCAAAGTCATCCGCGGCCTTCAGGACGAAACGGGAGCAACTATAGAAATCGAAGAAGATGGTACGGTTCGCATTGCTTCTGTTGAGGCCGCTTCTGGTAAAGCTGCAAAAGATGCAATTCTTGGTATTGTGAAGTTCCAGAAGTAGGAGAAATTTATGAAGGCGAAGTAGTGGGCATCAAAGACTTTGGTGCGTTTGTTCGTTTAACTCCTGGCAAAGATGGACTTCTCCATATTTCCCGCATGGCGAATGGTCGTGTAGGTAAGGTTGAGGATGTACTCAACATTGGTGATACGGTTAAGGTTGAAGTTATCGAAGTAAGCGATAATGCAAGATCAACTTAGATCGTGTTGATAAGCCTGAAGTTGCGGGTGGTTCTAAGCGTCATGACAACCACCATCACGATGGCAACAATGGACGTAAACCTCGTCGCCGACATAACGACAACTAAAGCGCGATAACAACGTATACTTACCTTTAAGTTCTCGTGTACAGAAACCCTCTGTTCCTGGAAGGGAGCAGAGGGTTTGTTTTAGAAAGGATTCGATATGGCTGTGTATACGACTCAGGGAACCTGCTCACGCAAAATATCGTTTGATATTATTGACGGCAAGGTTCATAACGTTTCCTTTATGGGGGGATGCAACGGAAACCTCAAAGGAATTTCTGCTTTGATCGAGGGTCGACCAGCGCTAGAGGTTATCGATACTTTGCAGGGAATTACCTGTGGCCCAAGGCCGACAAGCTGTCCGGATCAGCTCGCACGTGCTCTTAAGCTCTATCTTGATCAGGAAAAATAAGATCGATTTTCTTTAATAAGAAGGTAGTTTTTATGTCTTACTTTAAAACTATTCTTTCCAATGGACTTACCGTAATAAGCTATCCTATGCCTTCGGTTCGTTCAGTTTCTTTAGGACTTTGGTTTCGAGTGGGTTCTCGAGATGAAAATTCTCAGCAAGCCGGATTAACGCATTTTATGGAACATATGATGTTTAAGGGCACTTCGAAAAAAGGGCCCCTTGATATCTCGATGCATTTCGACAAGTTGGGTGCAGAGTTTAATGCGTTTACCTCTAAGGAATATACCTGTTATTATGCGCGTTTTGTTGATGATAAACTCAAAGATGCTCTTTCTATGCTCGCTGAAATGGTTATTGATTCAACTTTTACTCAAGAGGCGATAGATACTGAGCGTGAAGTTGTGATTGAAGAAATCGCTCGCAGTGAAGACACACCTGATGATTATGTTTTTGAACTCTATAATTCTTCAACATTCCCGCAACATCCTCTGGGGCTTCCTGTTTTAGGAACAAGGGAACGTGTGGTACTTACACGCATGATGATTGCGTAAATTTTCACCAAGAGTTTTATCATGCAGGAAATTTAGTAGTTGCTGCTGCGGGAAATTTAGATCATGACAATCTTGTTAAGTTGGTAAACGACTATTTTTCTCACATGAAGTCAGGTGTCCAAACTGCTCGAAAACTTAGTGTTCCCGCTTTTTCTGCAGGAGTTCATAGTGCTCAGCGAGAAACGGAACAAGCGCATCTACTTTATGGGTTTCCTTGGTATGGAGTAGGGGATGAAAGACGCTATGTCGGTTCGGTATTGACCACTCTTTTAGGTGGTTCAATGTCCTCTCGACTTTTTCAGGAAATTCGCGAAAAACGTGGTCTTGCTTATTCTGTTTATGCAACTCAGGCATGTTATCAGGGCGCTGGCCAGTGGTGCATTTATGCAGGAACTCGCAAAGAAAATATCTCTGAAGTCCTTACTTTAATCGAAGCTGAGTTAGAGCGGATAAGAACTCAAACAGTCGATGACGAGGAATTGCAACGGACTATAGATTTTATTTGTGGCCAACTTCTTTTGGGTCTTGAAACAACTAATTCTCACATGGCTCGCTTAGGAAAGAGAGAAGTACTTGGTTTGGATCAAGTTACCCCTGAAGAACAAGTAAAAGGTTATCGTGCTGTGACGAGCAAGCAAATTCAAGAGCTTGCACAAGATTTCTTACATGGTGATCCAGGCATTGCATTGGTTTCTTCTTGTACTAGTGAAGACGTGACTTTTTACTGAATTCAAAAAAGAAGTAAAGCAGAGAAAGGAATACTTATGATAAAAGTTGCTGTTGCCGGATGTGGAGGACGTATGGGCTCTGCAGTGGTAGATGCTGTTGAAGCAGCTGAAGACATGGAACTTATCTGTGGCATCGACCCTTCTAATCCTGCTAAAGAATTTCCGGTATATCCATCTTTGGATGAAGCTCTTAGCCACGAATCATTCGAGGTATTAGTTGACTTCACCCAACCAGATGTTGTTGCACAAACTCTCTCTGTTGCACTTCCTGCGGGAATTGATTGTGTTGTTGGTACGACAGGTTTATCTGACGATACTTTACGGAGCCTTGCAGATACTGCAAAGGAAGGAACGTGTCTGTTTTATGCGCCAAACTTTACGACTGGTGCGGTATTAATGATGGAATTTGCTAAAGCAGCAGCTCCTTATTTTCCTGAAGCTGAAGTTTTAGAATTCCACCATTGCAATAAAAAAGATGCTCCTAGTGGTACTGCAGTACGAACTGCACAGTTAATTTCTGAATCACGTGATTTCAAGTGCGGCTCCAGGGAAAGAAACCGAAATTGAGGGAGCGCAAGGTGCGCGTGGTGCTTTGATTGAAGGTGTTCCTGTTCACTCGATTCGCTCTATGGGATATGTTGCAAGTCAGGAAGTGGTATTTGGCTCCATGGGTCAACGCTCACTATTCGTCACGATTCATGGGATCGCACTTCTTATATGCCAGGTGTTTTACTTGGAATCCGTTCAGTTAAAAAATGCGACGGTCTGGTGGTTGGATTAGAGAACTTCATGGAATAGAAGTTCATTACGTGCCATAATATCAATCGTTTACGAATTCAGGTGAAGGAGAAAACATGAACACGGTAACTGAACCACGCTTTGGTCGCATGATTCCCGCAATGGTAACGCCATTTGACGAAAATCTTGAATTAGATTTAAAACAAGCACGCGCCTTAGCTCGTCGTTGGTTGAAGGGGAAGTGATGCACTTGTTATCAACGGCACCACTGGCGAAGTCCCACGGTGTTCTATCCTCAAAAAATGAAGCTTTTCGAAGCAGTAGTGGCAGAAGTAGGCGGGGAAGTACCCATTATTGCTAATGTAGGAGATAACTGCACTGCTGATACAGTTGATTTTGCTCAAGATGTTCAAAAACTGGGCGTTGACGCTTTTATGCTGGTGGTTCCTTATTACAATAAGCCTCCACAAGAAGGTCTGTATCAACATTTTAAAACGATTGCTGAATCGGTAGATTTACCTTGTATTCTCTATAATATTCCTGGTCGTTGTGTTATTAATATGACAGCTGAAACTACCTTACGTTTGGCTAACGATGTAGAAAACATTGTTGCAATCAAGGAAGCTTCTGGTAATTTAGAACAAGTTGCCGCGATAATTAAAGATGCTCCTGACGGTTTCGATGTCTATTCCGGAGATGACTCACTTACTTACGAAATGATGAAGTTAGGTGCAGCGGGAGTTATATCAACTGCTGGCAATGTTTCGCCTGCACGTATGAAAGAAATTACTACTTTATGTGCAGCAGGAAATTTTGAAGAGGCAAAGAAAGCTCATGATGCATTCTTGCCTTTAATGGACGAACTTTTTGTTACTGCAAATCCAATTATGGTTAAGGAAGCACTTAATCTTGCAGGTTTTCCTGTTGGTGGTGTACGCCTGCCTTTGGTAAACGCAACTGAAGAACAGTCTGCGCATTTGGTTCAGGTAATGAAGGAAGTTGGAATTCTGTAACGTTTAACGTTTAGAGGTCTTATTCCGCTCGTTCGTCTATATGTTTTGGCTTGAACCCTTCGCATTCTTTGAGTGCGAAGGGTGTTTGACGTATATAAGACACTGATAAAAGGAAGCATATGACAGAACAATCCCAAACAGGGAACTCTTCTCAGGCAAAACCACGTCGTACTAAAGAAGTGGTTCGCCATGTACATCTTGAACGCACGAGACCAAAGCTTTCAAATTATGATGAACAAGATAATGCGCGTAAAGCTAAGAAAGCACAAAATCGTCGTTCTCGTGCACAAAGTGCCTCAAGAGGCAAAAAAGCAAGCGCAAGTCCTGCGCGTCGTGATTCCCGTGCAAAATTACGCATAATTCCTTTAGGCGGTTTAGATGCCATTGGAAAAAATATGACTGCGTTTGAGTGCGGCAACGATATGGTTCTTGATGACGCAGGTTTAATGTTCCCTGATGATAATCATCCTGGAATCGATTTAATCCTGCCTGATTATTCGTATGTGTTGGAGAATGCCGAAAAACTACGAGGCATTATTATTACGCACGGACATGAAGACCATACCGGAGCCTTGCCTTATCTGCTTAAAGATCTTGATCGCAAAGTTCCCATCTATGCCACAAAACTCACCCTGGGTTTGATTGAGGGAAAACTAGCTGAACATAAAATTAAAAATGCAAAGCTTTGTGAAATTAAACCAGGCCAATCTATTAAACTCGGTTCAATTACGGCAGAGTTTTTCTCCGTAAATCACTCAATTCCAGATGCGGTAGGAGTGTTTTTTCAATCACCAGCGGGAAATGTATTGCATACCGGTGACTTTAAGTTAGACCAAAGTCCTATTGATGGCGTTCATACTGATTTTGGGGCGCTTGCTCGCTTTAGCAAAATTGGAGTAGATCTGATGATGTCAGACTCTACTAACGCTTCAAATCCGAACTTTACTCCTTCAGAAGCTGAAGTAGGAAAAGCGCTCGATACCATTATTTCTCAGGCTACAGGGCGCGTTATTGTTGCTTCGTTTGCTTCGCATATTCATCGAATGCAACAAATTTGTGATGCTGCCGTACGTAATGGTCGTAAAGTTGCAGTTACTGGTCGATCCATGGTCCAGAATACTGATATCGCGCGTCGACTTGGCTATCTTAATATTGCCGACAAGAATTTAATTGATGCATACGATTTGAAGGGTTGTCCTTCTAACTCGTATGTTGTTATGTGTACAGGATCGCAGGGGGAGCCTTTGTCGGCTCTCGCTCGTATTGCAAATGGTAACCATAAAACAATTTCTATTGAAGAAGGGGATACGGTTATTATTTCAGCTACTCCTGTTCCTGGAAATGAAAAAGCAGTAACCAAGGTAGTAAACGATCTTGCGAAAATAGGTGCCGATGTATTTGACAAGTCCAGAGCACGGGTTCATGTATCGGGTCATGCTTCAGCAGAAGAACTAAAGCTTGTTTTATCGATTGTGCAGCCTAAGTATTTTATGCCGGTGCATGGTGAAGCAACCCATTTACGTGCTCATGCGCGCCTTGCTGAAGTAACAGGGGTGAAAAAAGATAATATTTTCATTTGCGAAAATGGTGAATCTCTCGAATTGACCTATCGTGGCTTGAAGCGTGGAAAGGGAGTTTCGAGCGGCATTATTTTGGTTGATGGTTTAAGTGTAGGCGACACTTCAGAATTTATCTTGAACGAACGTACCAATTTAGGTTCTCAGGGTGTAGCCGTTATTGCTTGTGCGATCAGTAAAAAAACGCACGATTTAATGTGCCCTGTTTCGATTGAAATGCATGGCATCCCAGGGGGAGATGAACCACGCTTTGTTGACACGGTAACAACTTCAGTAACGAGTGCCATTAAACGTGCACTTCAAAAGCAGGAAGAGCCTAAAGCAATACGTAAATCTGCACGAAGTGCTCTTCTGTCTATTTTATGGGAAAGAACTAATCAACGTCCCCTTGTGGTTATTAATCTACTTGAGATTTAATCGCTTTGGCACTACTATCCTTAGTAATTAAATCCTAAATTCGACACCCTAAACGAACCTTAAACGCACTAAAGGGAAGGCTATGGCACAAAGGCAAGCTCAGCAAAGAAAGCAATCTTCACGATCCGTGGGCTCCGCAAAAGGCGCTCGCGGATCGTCGTCAAATAAAGCAAAACCGGCTTACCATAAACAAAAACAAGAGGTTCAACCGAGAACCCTTTTAGATGAACGTACTAAACGTGATATAGCATCTGTCGCTTTGATTATTCTTGCAATTGCTCTTTTCGCAACTGTTTTGTTTTCTTCAAATGGAGTTGTAACTGGTGCTCTTGCAATGGCGCTTCGGTTTTCGCTCGGAATTGGTATGTACGTTTTGCCAGTTCTTCTTATTATTTTGGGTGTTACCTTCCTTATTCGTTTTCAAAATGAAATGGTTCCAGCCCGTGTTGCGGTTGGCTTTGCGCTTCTATTTATTGCTTTTTTAACGATAGTCTCACTTTTTACTCCAGGAGCAGAGCAAGATCCTAATGTACTTTTCGCACAGGTATATCTTGTTAACCACGGAGGGTATCTTGGCGCGGGTATTGCTTGGGCTGGTTTGCGCCTTTTTGGGACAACCGTATCAATAATCTTAATGGTAGGACTCATTGTTATTGCCCTTATCATTATTGGCTTTTCACTGTCGTCTCTTTATGAGCGCATCAAAAATCATTACGAAGATAAATACGAACCAAGCGATGAGCCGCTTTATAGCGATTCAGTACCGAAGCAATCCTTTGCCCGCATTCGTCGTTTACCGCACTTTAATGAAAATGATGTGCGTGAAAATAATGAGATAGCAGATCCTCATAACGCTCATACGCAGGTGCTTGCAAAAGGTGGAAGAAGCGAAGCTCCTACGCAATTATTGGATGACAAACATTCAACTTCGCGCATGCGATCAAAGCGTTTGATGCTGGTTCCGAAAAACAACCTACGCAATCTAACCAAGATTCTCTTGCGACTATTCAATTTACCCAGATTGATCCAGAGGACTTGAAACCAGCAACGATCACCCGAAAGCTTCGTTCTAAGCAGGATTCGGTTCATGGGGAGCAAGCTGCTCGGGCTGAAAAAGAAGAGAAGCCTGTTCGTAAAAAGGTTTCTGATACCGCAAGTCCGCATCCTCTTGAGGGCTTCGAGTTGCCTGATATGTCTCTTTTAAACACCACTAAAGGCAAAGAGGTAACTAAAGAAAGCGAAGCCTCTCTTCGATCAACTGGTATGCTTCTTCAGGATACTCTTGCCGATTTCGGTGTGCCTGCCAACGTGGTTGGTTGGGTTCATGGACCAACGGTTACGTTATTTAAAGTTGAGCTTCCTAGTGGAGTGAGAGTTAATAGGGTTTCGAATCTAACTGACGATATCGCTCTTGCCCTTGCGTCACCAGGTGTTCGAATTTTTGCACCAATTCCTGGAACAAACTATGTAGGTATTGAAGTGCCCAATAAAAACGTGAAATGGTTTTGTTGGGGGATGTTTTAAAGCATGCACCAAAAGGACCACTTCAGGTTGCGATCGGTAAAGATGTTGAGGGAAATTGCATTGTAAGCGATCTTGCAACTATGCCTCATCTTCTGATTGGTGGTACAACAGGATCTGGTAAATCAGTCTCAATCAATGGCATGATTATGTCTATTTTGATGCGAGCCACCCCTGCAGAAGTTCGCATGATTATGATTGACCCTAAACGAGTTGAATTTACTCCCTACAACGGAATTCCTCACCTTTATGTTCCAGTAGTAACTGAATCTAAAGAAGCAGCAAGTGCACTTTCGTGGGCTGTCGCAGAGATGGAACGACGTCTTAAGGTGTTTTCGGGTATTGGTGCTCGCAATATTGGTCAATACAATGCTAAAGTCCAACAGGGGCTTGAGCTAAACGATGAACCGGCAAAGGAAATGCCCTACATCGTCATAATTATTGATGAGTTGGCCGATTTGATGATGAATGTCGGAAAAGAAGTAGAGTTTTCTATTTCTCGTCTTGCCCAACTCGCTCGTGCAGCTGGTATTCATTTGATTGTTGCAACTCAAGACCTTCGACCAATGTTGTAACGGGTCTCATCAAGGCAAACATCACCAACCGAATCGCTTTTAACGTTGCTTCCGGTATTGATTCTCGCGTTATTTTGGATACACCTGGAGCTGAAAACCTTATTGGATTAGGCGATTTGCTTCTTTCAAAACCTGAACTTGCCAAGCCTCAGCGTATTCAAGGTTGTTTTGTCTCAGAAGATGAAATTGCTGCTGTCGTGGAGAAATTGAAGTCACAAGGTGAGCCCGATTACCATAATGATATTCTGAAAACAAACTTAATTACGCTTGGAGATTCTTCTCCCGACGGATCGAGTGGAACCGCTCATGGCTCTGACGATCCGCTGGTTTGGGAGGCGGCAGATATCGTCGTTTCTGCCGGGGTAGGGTCTACTTCAAATTTACAACGAAGATTGAGCGTAGGGTATTCACGTGCAGGTCGTATTATGGACTTGTTGGAAGCGAAAGGTATTGTTGGTCCACAAAATGGATCTAAACCACGTGAAGTTTTAGTTGATGCCTTAGAGTTAGAAACACTCATGGCATTTGAAGAGCATGATTCACAGTAATTCGGGGGTTTTCGATGCATCAAATCAGCTTCGGTAACGTGCTTAAAGAGGCACGTTTAGCCAGAGGACTCGATCTTGCTGTCGTTTCCCGTGAGCTACGTATCAGACAAGATATTTTAGTTGCTATTGAAAATAGTGACTTTGCTCGTATGCCTTCTCGAGGTTATGCGAGAAACATGATTATTGCTTATGCTCGTCTTGTGGGACTAAATCCGCAAGATATTTCTCGTATGTATCTTGATCAAGAGTATGCACATCAAGTTGAAAAAGCTCATCGTTCTGTGGGAAATACCATTCAGATGCATAATGAGCCCTATCAACATTCCGGCTCTACTCAACGGGGTACAACAGGGCGTTTTAATCAAGTGGACCGTTCTAGCCGCAATTATCGTTCGTCTTATAATTCGGATCAAACGCGAGCAACTCAAAGAACTACTCAAAGCAATGCTTATGATGGGAGCTCAAATGGATTTGGAAGGCGCATGTACTCTCAAAATGCCGACGAGCCACCTTATGCTCCGCGTAACAACGCTCCAGTTGCCCATCGAGCTCGTCGATCGGCTATGACCGATGGACGCTACACTAATTTATATTCTGCACCAAAGAATATTCCTAACCCTAATAGAAATCGCAATATCATAATTGGGGTAGTTGTTGCGGCTGTTTTAGTAATTGCGCTTATAGTTGCGCTCTTTTTGACTCATCGCTCTGAGCCTCAGACTAACATTCCGGTAACTGGCGTTGACGTTACCGCGCAACAGTCGACCAATACTGAAGAAACACAAGAACAACCTGTTACAGAAACAGCTCCTACAGAATTTACTTTACGCTATGAAGTTGCTGAAGGATCTGAGTCGTATATTGAAGTGTATGTTAATGATGAAGTGCAAGAATCTTCTACGGTTGATGGTCCTGCACAACAATCTTACACTTCGTCGGGAACTATCAGATTTGTTTCCACTGAAACGAGTGGGGTTACCCTTTATATTAACGATGAAGCAGTGACTCTCGAAACGAATGATTCAGGTATTGTTAATACCACCTTTACGTTTGAAGAAATTTTAAATCAGTGGTACGAGAATCATCCCAATGCTACGCGAGATACCACTCAGCAATCTTCTTCGAATAGTTCTAACACCTCTTCTGGTTCGACTAGTAGCTCTTCGCAGTCCTCAAGTAACGCGCGTAGTGGTAGCAGCACTTCAAGTTCTCAGGAGTAGAAACTTCTTCCTTATGTTTTATAGGACAGAAGTAATTAGGTAATATGAGGTAAGTAATCTGACGAACACTGAAAGGATATTCAATGGCTAAAGACTCTAGCTTTGATGTTGTTTCACAAATTGATATGCAAGAAGTGGATAACGCTTATGGACAGGCGAAGAAAGAAATTTCTCAGCGTTACGACTTAAAAGGTTCAGGTGCCGATATTTCACTTGATAAAAGTGGCAAAACTATAACAATTTCGGCCCCCAGCGATTTTGTTTGTAAGCAAGTAATGGATGTCTTAACTTCTAAGCTGATTAAGCGTGGTATTGAACTAAACGCTTTGAATTGGGGAAAGATTGAGGCAGCCAGTGGTGCAACCGTGCGACAAACTGCCAAAATTATTGAAGGTATCGACAAGGAAACCGCTGGGAAAATTAATAAAGACATTAAGTCCACAAAATTAAAAGTAAAGGTCACTATCGAAGGTGATAAGCTTCGTGTTTCGGGACCGAAATTGATACCCTGCAGGAAGTTATCGCCTTTTTAAAGGACCAGGATTACGGTCAACCGCTTCAATTTGTAAACTACCGATAGAAAGTTTGTGGCTGGCATGCCAAAGCAAATTGCATTCCTTACCTTAGGATGCGCAAAAACGAGGTTGATTCTGCGCAAATGCAGGAAGATCTTGTGCGCGCTGGTTTCGAGATTGTCGATATCGAGTCATCATACGATGCACTCGTTATAAATACTTGTGCCTTTATTCAACCTGCTATTGAAGAAAGTATTGATACTATTCTTGATGCCGCAGCACTTGAGTCAATTTCGACTGGTAAGACGAAATTAATTGTTGCAGGTTGTCTTCCTTCGCGCTTTGGTAAAGAACTTGAAAGCGAGTTAAGCGAGGTAAGCGCTTTTGTTCCCTGTAATAAGGAAGATTCCCTTGTTGAAGTGTTGTTTTCCTTATTTCCGAACGCTGAAAGAAAATCGCGTATCGTTGAATTCGAATATGCTCCCAGTGAATATGTAAAAATTTCTGATGGCTGTAGTCGTCGATGCGCGTTTTGCACCATTCCTCTTATACGTGGTCCCTATCATAGCTTTAGTTTTGAAAGTATACGTAATGACGTTATTACTAAATTCAAGGAGGCGCTAAGGAGATTGTTCTTATTGCCCAAGATTCTGGAATTTGGGGTCTTGATCTGAGTCCTCGTGAAACACTTGCGAGCTTACTTGAACGACTTGCGACTGAGTTCAGCAATACCTGGTTCCGTGTTTTATATTTACAGCCTGCAGGAATAACTGATGAGCTGATGAGGGTTATGGCAACTTATGACAATATCTGTAATTACCTTGATATCCCTCTTCAGCATTGCGATCCAACAATTTTAAAAACTATGAATCGAAGTGGATCATACGATGAGTTTATGGATATGATCTCTCGGCTGCGCTCTCGAATACCCGATATCACTTTGCGTACCACCTTGATAGTGGGATATCCTGGTGAAACCGATGCGCAATTTGATGCCCTTTGTGATTTTGTTGAAAATGCCGAATTTGATTATGTTGGGGTTTTTGCTTTCTCTCCTGAGGAAGGAACTGTTGCGGCAACTTTGCCTGATCAAATCGATGAGGAAACTAAACAGGATCGACTTCAGACAATCCGCGATATCGCCGATGCTGTTTCATCGCAAAAAATCGCACAACGCATTGGTAAGCATGAGAAACTACTAGTGCTTGGAACTGAGGAAGATGGACAACTATTTGGAAGATGCCCATCGCAAGCTCCCGAAGTTGATGGGGTTACTTATATCGATCAAGGTGAAATTGGTTCGATCATTCCCTGCATAATCGAAGATACTTTGCTATACGAGATGGAGGCATCTCGTGTCTAATCCTTCTAATTCAGAACAGGCTTTATTAACTCCTGCTAATGTGGTAACCATGGTACGAATCCTGCTCGTCCCCGTTTTCGTGGTTGCCTTTATCTCTCCGTGGCCTGAATATTTTCCTTCATGGCCTGATGCAGAATTATGGAAACCCTGGATTGCTGCTTTTATTTTTGCTCTCTTATCTTGTACCGATGCGGTGGATGGTTATCTGGCAAGAAGTAGGGGAGAAGTAACTAATTTTGGCAAATTTATCGATCCGCTTGCAGACAAAATATTAGTCGCAGCTGCTCTTCTTGCTCTTGTGGAGCTACAACTTCTGCCATCATGGGTTGCTTTGGTTATTCTTGGTCGTGAGTTTATTGTTTCAGGTTTGCGAATGCTTGTTGCAACTCATGGGATTGTTATTGCGGCAAGTTGGTACGGAAAAGCTAAAACGGTATTTCAAATCATTGCGATTCTTCTCTTTATTATTAAGGGATCACCACTTCTTTTAGGTCTTCATAGCTCCATGGAAGGTATCATGTACGTAATATCGTGGGTTTTCATGATTATTGCTCTGATCCTTACCGTAGTATCAATGTGCGATTACTTTATTAAATGCGCCCCTATTTTTAAATTTAATCCCGAAGACTCGTTTTCGAATTTCTCACATGAGGGAATCAAAAACGCACAACCGCTCCCATGGCAGGCAAGCGAAATTGTCCTCAAGGATCGTATCCAAGAAGAAGCTTCACAGGTTATTAAGCTTGCAATAGATCAAAACAAAACTCTCTCTACTGCCGAGAGTTGCACGGGGGGGTTGATTGGCGGTACTTTAACGGCGATTTCAGGTAGTTCATCAGCCGTTGAAGGTGGCGTAATAAGCTATTCAAATAACGTAAAACAGATTGTTTTGGGGGTATCAGCGCGCGATATTGAGCAAGTTGGTGCCGTAAGCAGTGAAGTAGCGGCTCAGATGGCTGATGGATCCCGTAAAACTTGCCAAAGCGATATTGCGGTATCTGTTACTGGCATTGCAGGACCAGGTGGTGCGGTTCCTGGCAAACCAGTTGGCACTGTTTGGTTTGGTTTATCACTGATTCTTACACAAAGACTTTGTGCGGCATTTTAGGGGAAATAGAGGAGAAGTAAGAAGCCAAACGGTGCTATTTGCTCTTGAGCTCTACCAAGTTGCGCTTAAAGGCGGATGTGTTTTCCAGACGAATCAGATTGGTTAGATGATACTGAATCGCTTTCATGATATTACGTAGCAGATTCTTCATAATGTTGGTTATAGATAAATACTTTATCTATAGTTCTCTTTTATTAACTTGCTGCTTTAACCTGATGTGTGATTCGTAGTTGTTTTATATGAGATTGAAGCTAGATTCAGCAACTACTATATAACTAAAGAATTCATAATCAATAAGATCGCTTGCATACGAACACCTGTTCGTGTATGCTCTATATCGTCAAACGTAGAAAACCTTTACGGAGGAACAAATGAGCCAGGACAAAGAAAAGGCCTTAAAAATCACCACTGATCAAATTGAACAAAAATTTGGTAAAGGGTCAATTATGAAATTAGGGGAGTCTACCAATTGCAGGTAGGAGTTATCCCCACTGGCGCTCTTCCTCTTGATGTTGCATTAGGTATCGGGGGTGTTCCTCGAGGCCGAATTGTTGAAATCTATGGCCCTGAGTCAAGCGGTAAAACTACTATTGCACTTCATATTATTGCTGAAGCTCAAGCTGCAGGAGGGGTTGTAGCTTTATCGACGCAGAACACGCCCTTGATCCTGTCTATGCTGCAAAATTAGGGGTAGATGTTGATGAGATGCTTATCTCCCAACCAGATACGGGTGAGCAGGCCTTAGAAATATGCGACATGCTTGTTCGTTCGGGCGCAATTGACTGTGTGGTAATCGACTCGGTTGCAGCACTGGTTCCCCGAGCCGAAATAGAAGGGGAAATCGGTGATACTACCGTCGGTCTTCAAGCTCGTCTTATGAGTCAGGCGCTTCGCAAGCTTGCTGGCTCTCTCTCACGTTCTAACACCACTTGCATCTTTATTAATCAGCTTCGTGAAAAAATTGGTGTTATGTTTGGCAATCCTGAAACAACAACAGGCGGACGTGCGCTGAAGTTTTATTCAAGCGTCAGAATTGATGTGCGCAGATTTGATTCAGTAAAGAAAGATGGCGAATTTGTTGGTAACCGAGTTCGCGCTAAAGTAGTTAAGAATAAAGTGGCACCTCCCTTCCGTCAGGCAGAGTTTGACATTATGTATGGCGAAGGTATCTCTAAAGAGGGATGCATACTTGACATGGGGGTAGAAGCGGGAATTGTCAAAAAGAGTGGTTCTTGGTTTAACTATGGCGAAGAGCGCCTTGGGCAAGGAAGAGAAGCAGCAAAACGAACATTAAAAGAAAATCCTGATGTTCGCGATGAGATAGAAAATAAAATCCGTGCCGAATTTGATTTACCTGCAGTCGGAGAAGAAGTTATCTCTTCTGCAGAGTAACAAGCTTATACCTGAGAATAGTAGTAATTCGCTATGTGGTCTTGCCGATGGTTTATATAACTAAAGAAACTCTAGAACAATGGTATAAGGACTCTCAGAATCCTAGAGTTAACAAAACAACAGAGCACTCAGATTTTATGTCTTCGCCTACTGAGCCTAAATGCGAGAATGAAGCGTTTAAAAAAATTGAGCGTTTAGTTAAAGTTCGTGATAGATCAGTGGCGGAAGTAACTATGCGTCTTGAAAAAGATTCGTATTCTTCCGAGTGTATTCACAGTGCTGTTCAACGAGCTTTACGCTGTGGTTATCTTGATGATGTTCGATTTGCTGATGTTCTTATTCGGTCTCGTCTGAGAGCAAGAAAAGGGCTTGCAGGAATAGTTTCTGAATTAAAGCGTCATGGCATCAATCCTGAAGTTCAGCTACCAAATTTTCCCGATGCGTATCTGTCGCTTTTTCCAAGTCAGAAAGATTCTGCTATTGCCCTTCTTTGCAAAAAACCACCAAAATCAAAGAATAAGCTACAGGCTGCGTATGCTAATTGGTGCGCTCAGGCTATAGCTCATCTTTAGCAAGTGAGGCTGCCCGTGAATGGTACAAAACTCAAGAGTAGTGGTTTAATTGTTTAGTTCTCTTGTTTTTCTTTCTGTTCACGAAAGACACCTTTCCAAATTATCTAGTCAAAACTATAAATTTTGGCTATGATCAATATGCTTGAGCTTACGTACCAGAAACGGTACTTAATATATTTTTCTACAAGTGAATAGTGTCGCTTCATTTTTGGCGTGTGCTCTTGCCCCGGTGTACCAGGGCATTTTTAGTGTCCTTGGCTCTCGTACTAAATCGCTGTTTGAACGAAAGGGAGTTCAATGGTTGAAGTTATTGTGGCTGCAGTTGTAGCCATCGTAATAGGTTTTTTGATCGGTTATTTTCTTATGCAGAAAATGCTGCAGCAGCGAAATGCTGATGCAGCCCATGAAGCTGAAACTACCTTGGCGGAGGCAAAGCGTGAAGTCGAAAGCTTAAAACGCGAAGCTCTTGTTGAAGCAAAAGATGAAGCATTAAAAATGAAACAGGATGCCGAGCGCGAAAGCAATGAGCGTATGCGCGAGTTCGCAGTGCGGAAAATCGCATCAATCAGCGTGAGCAAAGTTTGGATAAACGCATCGAATCGCTTGACCACAGAGAGCATCAAATTTCCTCACTCCAAGGACAGGTTGATCGTCGTGTAAAAGAAGTAGAACGTGCTGAACGTGAGGTTTCTCAGCGTCTTGAAGAGGTTGCCGGTCTAACTTCCGAAGAAGCTAAAACGGAGCTTCTTGAAGGTTTAAAAGAAGATGTCGTTCATGAATCTGCCGCAATAATTCGCGATGCAGAAACTCGTACAAAAGCCGAAGCTGATAAAAAAGCTCGTGAAATTCTCAGCGTAGCTATTCAACGTCTAGCTGCGGACTACACTTCACAAATTACGGTTTCTGCCATTCATATTCCTTCTGACGACTTGAAGGGCCGCATTATTGGTAGGGAAGGACGAAACATTCGTTCCTTTGAGCAGATTACCGGCACCAACCTTATTATTGATGACACTCCTGAGTGTGTAACTGTTTCATCGCATGATCCCGTTCGTCGTGAGATTGCGAGTGTTACTATGCAGAATCTAATCAGTGACGGACGCATTCATCCTGCTCGCATCGAGGAAATGTTTCATAAAGCTGAAAAGTATGTAAATCAGCAAATCAAGGATGCTGCTGCACAGGCTACTTTCGATACAGGTATTCATGACCTTCATCCTGAACTAGAAAAAATTCTTGGTCGCTTACGTTACCGTACTTCTTATGGTCAAAATGTCTTAAACCATTCTTTGGAAGTTGCGTATCTCTGCGCAATGATGGCTTCAGAGCTTGGCTTAGATCCTGTTCCGGCTAAACGCGCTGGTCTTCTGCATGACATTGGTAAAGCGGTTGATCATGAAATTGAGGGATCACATGCGGTAATTGGTGCAGATCTTGCACGTCGTTATGGTGAAGAACCGCTTATTGTGCACGCAATAGAGGCTCATCACAACGATGTTGAGCCTAATTCGGTCGTTGACGTATTAGTTCAGGCTGCTGACGCCGTATCAGCTGCACGTCCTGGTGCACGTAAAGAGAACACTGAGTCTTACATTAAACGACTTGAAAAACTTGAAGAAATTGCCAATTCTTATCCTGGTGTTGAACGCACTCATGCAATCCAAGCTGGACGCGAAGTTCGCGTAATTGTTACGCCTGAAGAAGTTGATGAAGCACATGCAACTGTTCTGGCACATGATATTGCTCAACAAATTCAGAATGAGACTAAGTATCCTGGCCAAGTAAAGGTTGTCGTAATCCGTGAAACCAGGTCAGTCGATTACGCAAAATAATGTATTTGATTCTTTCAATAGTATTTTCTTCTAATGAGATTTGGCCTTATGTAAACGCATAAGGCCATTTTTGAATTACTTTAGGACTTGCCATGGACTCATCTCTTGAACAGTTTATTCATTCAGTCTCCGGAGATCAGTATTTCCGCGTTGAAGATGATCTCGGCAATGGATTCGTAAGACTTCGCGCTGCAGAAGCTCAGAGACGACAAGCACTACAAGACATTCGTTCTTTCGAAGACGTAATTCTTGAGTTGCTACGAAATTCGCGAGATGCTCATGCTCGTGCAATCTTTTAGCTACCTGGACTGAAGGTTCGAAGCGATTTGCCACCATACTTGATAACGGTGATGGAATTCCTTTGTCAATGCACCAAACAGTGTTCGAACCGTTTGTTACCTCTAAGCTTGACTCATTTCATTCGGATAGGTGGGGGGTTCATGGCCGAGGTATGGCACTATATTCGATAAAGCAGAATGTTGAAAAAGCTACTATTCTTGCCTCACAACCAGGTTTAGGTTCCGTATTTCATATACAATCGGATCTTTCTCGACTACCAGAAAAGCGCGATCAGTCAACTTTCCCTTCGATTTCAAAAAACGATGAAGGAAAGCCAGTTCTTCGCGGTCCTCACAATATCGTAAGAACGGTAATGGAATTTGCTATTGAAGAGCGTAGTCGTATTTCAGTTTATTTAGGAAGCAGCGCCTCAATTGTGGCAACTCTCTACCAACTAGCAACATCCGCTGCATCATCTCTTTCGCAAGTTTTTTCTTCATATGATGAAAGTACCCCTTATATTGAACGGTTTGCATACGTAGCAGATGCGCAAGCCCTTGCGGATCTTGCAAATTCATTAGGTCTTCCTCTTTCGACAAGAAGTGCTCATCGAGTACTCAATAACGAAATCAAGCCAGTTCCCCTTCATCTAGAATTTTTAAGCAATACCAAAAAGGAACAAGCACATACAACTTCGTCAAAGAAGAAAAGTGACACACGGGATGAACGTAGGTTTAAGCAGGGTCCTATCTCTCAAACATCTCATGGGATTTCAATAAAGAGCAAAGACTTGCAAAGACTCGAGAAGCCGATTCTTTCTTCCTACAAAGAACTTGCAGATGCTTATTACCTTGAGTCTGACGTAAAGCCAACCATTACGTGTAGAAATAATTCATTGGTGATTTCAATACCCTTAATTGCTCGTGAATTTACCGACGATTATTAACGTTCAATTGCTTGTATTTCATCTTGTGAGTAAAATGATTCAGTCAAAACTATTAAACGAATTAGTGAAATGCAAAATTACTGTACCCTGAAAGAATATGTCCATGAGTAGTGAAACAAACTCAATATCTCAGAATAATCCTCCTATTGGCTGTCTAAAAGTTTCTTCAAAATCTTCTCCGGCTTCTGTTGCAGGAGCTATTGCGGGCATGATTAAAGATGGTTCACATGTAGAAATCCAATCGGTTGGTGCAGGGGCAGTAAATCAAGCAGTAAAAGCTATTGCGATTTCTCGAGGATTTTTATCTCCAGTGGGGATTGAGATTGTTTGTGTGCCTTCGTTTGCAGATATTGTTATTGATGGGGAATATCGAACTGCTATACGTTTCTCAGTAGAGCCACGTACCGCCATTAATCCACAATAATAGATAATTTATAACGACTCTCTTATTGCAATTTCCTTACTATTAGTAAACTTCCCTAGACGCACTTTAGGTTTTAGATACTACTTCTCGTTGTTATGTAATAACCTCCTGTAAGAAAGAGTTGAACTTTTGATTACGCAAATTCTAACGATATTTCACTTGGTAATTCGCCCCTTACCGATATCCCTGATTGGATCCCACGGTATTTAGTGCTCTTTCGGGAACCACTTTTACAGTGGTTACTTTTGGATGCCAAATGAATAAGCATGACTCAGAACGTATCGTGGGAATGCTCAGCGCGCTTGGCTCGCAACAGGTTTCATCTATTGAAGAATCCGACATTATTATTTATGTAACTTGCTGCGTGCGCGAGGCGGCTGATGTTCGTTTATTTGGTCAGGTTTCTTCCCTAAAGAACATCCCTTTAAGAGAAGATTCACCCCTTTCTAAGCGAGTTGTTGTAATTGGAGGTTGCATTGGACAGCGTGATGGTGAAAAGCTAACAACTCAATTGCCTCATGTCGATGTGGTTTTCGGCACTTTTAATTTGGCAAGTATGCCAAAACTAATTAATGAAGCAATTCTAAATGGCGGGCATCATGTTGAAGTATTGAGTGAAGCTTCTACGTTTCCTACCGACCTTCCTTCTCAACGAGAATCAAGGTGGTCTGCTTGGCTTCCAATTTCGATTGGTTGTAATAACTTTTGCACGTATTGCATTGTTCCCTATGTAAGGGGACGGGAAAGTCTCGCCCTCTTGAAGACATTCTTAAAGATGCTAGAAAGCTAATAGATGAGGGCGTTAAAGAGATCACCCTCCTGGGACAAAATGTAAATTCATACGGACGAGACCTTTATGGAAAACCTGAATTTGCAAAATTACTGTATTCAATTGCTGATACTGGCATAGAAAGACTGCGATTCGCCACATCTCATCCAAAGGATCTCAATGATGAAGTAATTATAGCCTTTGGTGAGCTCGACAATCTTATGCCTGCGCTCCATCTTCCTGTTCAATCAGGTTCCAATGCAATTTTAAAGGCAATGAATAGGCGTTATACCAGAGAGCATTATCTAGAAATAATTGATAAGCTTCGTTCGGCGCGTCCTGATATTGCTTTATCAACTGATGTCATTGTTGGTTTTCCCGGTGAAACCGAAGATGATTTTGAGCTTACTTATGATCTGATAAAGCAGGTTGGCTATCATCAAGTATTCACGTTCTTATATTCAAAACGTGAGGGCACTCCAGCTGCACGGATGGAAGACAATACTCCTCATGAAGTAATTCAAGAGCGTTTCGAGCGTCTTGTTCAATTGGTACAGGATTGTGCTTTTGAGGCAAATCAAAGCGATGCGAATGCGGTAATGCGCGTATTAGTTGAAGGTGCCTCAAAGCGCGACGAGCATATCCTTACGGGAAGAAGTGAAAAAATCAAACGGTTCATGCTCCAATTCCTAAGGGAACTTCCCTAGAAGAACTAAAGGGAACTATTGTTCCAGTACAAATCGAACAAGCCCGTGCATGGTATTTACGCGGTAAGGTTTTGTAGTGGCTCACTCTGAACCGATAATAGCTATCCTGGGACCTACTGCTTCAGGTAAATCTGAAGTTGCACAAAAAGTTGCCCTCAAACTCAAGGGGGAAGTAGTCTCAGCAGATTCTATGCAAATATATCGGCATATGAATATTGGCACCGCTAAACTTCACCTGCTGAAAGAATTGTTCCACATCATCTAATTGATATCCTAGATCCGGAGAGCCTTTTTCAGCACAGTTGTTTCAACAGCTTTCTCGGAAAGCGTTTGAAGATATTAGAAACCGAAATAACGTGGCAATTCTCTGTGGAGGAACAGGATTGTATGTGCAAGCAGCACTTGAAGATATGCGTTTTCCAAAAGGAGAGCAAATCCACAATCCCGTAAGAGAAAAATATGAACTTCTTGCTCAAGAGCAAGGAAACCAAGCAGTCTGGAATGTTCTCTATGAACTTGACCCTTCTAGCGCAAATCTAATTCATGTAAATAATGTTCGTCGAGTTATTCGTGCTCTCGAAATGTATGATCAGGGCATCTCGTATGCAGAACAAGTAAAGAATATTCGAACGTTACCTGAAGTAGTTCCTTCTATTAGGTTTGGCCTTAAACGTGATCCTTTGCTTTTAGCGCAAAGAATTAATAATCGAGTGGATTTAATGATAGATCAGGGACTCGTAGATGAAGTTTCCCAACTTCTTTCGAATGGATTTCGTTCTGCTCTCACGGCGCCACAGGCTATTGGATACAAGGAAATTGTTTCCTACTTGGATGGAAGTGTTCCCTTGAAGAGGCTATCGATCAAATTAAGACTGCTACAAGGCGTTACGCAAAACGACAAAGAACGTGGCTTAGAAGAGATTCTCGACTCATTATGCTTGATGCAGATACATTAACAATTGATCAAATTGTTGATCGTATAGTCAATTCTTTTCCTACGACCTCTACACTGTAGTAAATGAAAAGAGTATCACCTGAGACAGTGAGGACGGAAATATGAATATCTCTTTTTATAAGTACCATGGTCTTGGTAATGATTTTGTAATGATCGATGATATGAAAGAGACTCTCGATCTTACTGCCGATCAGGTAAAACATCTTTGCGATAGACATTTTGGTATTGGTGCAGACGGAGTAATTCTTGTTCGTCCTTCTAAACGACCTGAATGCATCGCTTATATGCATTACATTAATTCTGATGGAACCCTTGCTGAAATGTGCGGTAATGGTATCCGATGCTTTGCTCGCTTCTTGTTTGATAGGGGATATTTACCAAAGGACCTCTCAAGTTTTACCGCTGATACTCTACGTGGACCTTTAACGTTGCAAATCAACGAAATGATTCGGGAGATTTTTTAAACGTAATTGTTGATATGGATCAACCATTCTTGAAGCACCACGTATACCTACTACTTTATCGGAGGTTATTGATCAAGATACAGGGATTTCGTTTGTTCGAGAGCAGGTGCTTTCATCGCCATGGGGCGAATTTGCTTTTACCTGTGTCTCAATGGGTAATCCTCATGCAGTTTGTTTCCTGGATGATCTTAATGCTCTATCTCAAGATTGCTTTACGGAAGGCACAAAACAATTAAGTTCTTTGAAAGTTGATGAAATAGGCGCTTTTTTTGAATCTCATCCCGTTTTTCCTGCCAAATGCAATATTGAATTTATCGTAATGCAAGACGATGGACTTCACATGCGCGTCTTTGAGCGTGGTTGTGGCGAAACTCTTGCTTGCGGTACCGGAGCATGTGCCTCCCTGGTTGCAGCAGCTCTCACAAAACGTTCAAATAGACACAACAAAGTACATTTACGGGGTGGTATATTAGATATCACTTGGAATAGCAATAATCATGTATATATGGCTGGTCCTGCAATTTGCTCTTTTGCGGGAACGGTAGAACTATAAGCAGAGGATATATGCCAGAGTACATTTTTGATGAAGTAAAACAACATGGCCCTTCAACCGTAATCGAAAAACCTCGAGAACGTGCTGTTTTGGTAGGAGTTGAAAGACCTAATCAAGAATGGACTTTAGGATCTTCATTGGCTGAATTAGAGCGTCTTGCGTGGACAGCTGGTGCTGATATGGTCGCAAAAACAACGCAACGACTCGAATCACCTAATCCTCGCACTTTTGTTGGAAGCGGAAAAGCAGAAGAAATTGCACAGCTAGCACGTAGCTATGCTGCTGATGTCGTTATCTTTGATGACGAGCTTACTCCTTCCCAGCAGTCGAACTTGGAAAAGTGGTAGGTAAAGATGTTAAAGTAATTGATCGCACGGCACTCATTCTTGACATCTTTGCCCTTCACGCGTCAAGTAAAGAAGGTCGCCTACAGGTTCGTTTAGCGCAAAACCAGTATCTCTATCCACGTTTAAGAGGTATGTGGGCTCATCTTGCTTCCAATCGTATGGCGGCGGCGTTGGATCTCGTTTTGGCGAAGGTGAGAGCAGCTGGAGGTTGACCGACGATTAATTAGAAACCGTATTACTTCAATCAAGCGAGAACTTCTAATCTTGCAAACGCGACCTACAAAGAAAGCGAAGAAAAGAATCGGGCGTTTTTAAGGTAGCGCTTGCCGGATATACCAATGCGGGAAAATCAAGTTTATTAAACGCAATTACTGGTTCAGAGGTTTTAAGCTATGACAAGCTTTTTGCAACACTTGATTCAACCACGCGTCAACTTGTTCTTCCTGAAGGGAAAGAAATAACCCTCACTGATACCGTTGGCTTTATTCAAAAATTACCCACGACTTTAGTTGAAGCCTTTAAATCGACTCTTGATGAAATAAATGGAGCTGATTTAATCCTCCACGTTGTTGATGCATCGGATCCACAGCATACTCGACAAATCGATACGGTTAATATGGTTCTTGAGCAGATTGGAGCTCATGAGATTGGTCGCATCGAAGTAATGAATAAACGTGACTTGTTAGGGGAAGCTCAACTGGAAGCTCTTTCAATTCGTTTTCCTCATGCAGTTTTTACCTCTACTAAAACCAAAGAGGGACTCGATGAGTTAATACACCGAATTAGTGTAGTTTCATCAGCACAGGATGAACTGCTTGAACTGCTTGTACTTTCGAAAGGGGAGAAGTGGTTTCTTTTATACACCAACGATGCACCATTTTAAGCGAAACGTACGAAGCTGAAGGAACGCATCTTGTGGTGAGGGCGAACAAACAAGCTGCTGCAAAGCTTGTTGAGTTTAAGCAAAATTCATAAATTAATAAATCAATAAGCCTTACTTTCGAATTGTATTTTTAGGATTCCATCTGGTATTTATTACGTGATGGCACTAAGCAGATGAGCTTAAAGCGTATCTGGCTTAGTAGACTTTTCTTAACACAGCAACAACTTTTCCCACGATAGTGCATTCTTTTACAATAATTGGGTCTAAAGAGGAATTTTCTGGCTGAAGTCTTATATGATCAGCTTCCTTATAAAAACGCTTTACCGTTGCACCATCCTCGATCAACGCAACGACAATTTCGCCATTACGAGCCACATTTTGCTGTTTGACGACTACATAATCACCGTCATTGATGCCAATTTCAATCATGGAATCGCCATGAACAGAAAGAATAAAGGATGCAGCATCTCCAACTAATTCAGTAGGTAGAGTCATAATTGTTTCGATATTTTGCTCTGCAAGTATAGGTTCGCCTGCCGCAACGTTTCCTACAAGAGGAAGAGATAAGGTGTTATCAAAGCCTTCGGAGCCGAAGGATAAGTCAACATCATCAGTGTGGGGAAGTGCAATAGACCGAGATTTGAGAGGGTCGCGAACAATATAACCCTTTTCTTCTAAGGTTTTAAGTGGACGTGTACCGTAGAGGGAGAAGAAAGATTAACTGCTTCAGCAATCTCACGTACGGTGGGTCCAAACCCTTTTTCGTGAATATAAGATTCAATAAATTCGTATACCGATCGTTGTCGCTTGGTAAGCGGAGCAGTCATACTATTTCCTTTCCAAATACGAACTTTGTTCGTTTTTTATTGACAAGAACATCTGTTCGAATTAAAGTATACACGAACAAAAGTTCTATGCCAATATGGAGGTCCGCAATGGAAAAGAAATATCAGCATTATCGCACTGAAGGTACTGCGGCTCTCAAAGTTACTGTGCTTAATGAGCAAACGCCTATCATTCCTTTTAATCAGAATTCTCTTTCTAATCCTAAGCTGCAAGAAAATCAGCAGATAACTAGCAAAATTAAAGCTTATGTTGCTAATGACCCTTTATTTGGCTCAATTAAAAAAGCTGAGCTTTCTTCTTCAACAAATAACCTCTCTGCAAATAAGGATCACCAAGTCTTTATTAAGGGAACATTCTTAACTACATTATTTGCTTTAGTGGTTATTCTTATTGGAGCTTAAGTTTTTACCACTATATCTTGTATACTAGCGTGTGTAATAAGAATTAAGGAGTTTACATGCGCTGTCCTTCTTGTGGTTTCCCTGAATCAAAAGTTGTCGATTCTCGTCCGGTAGAAGAAGGTTCTTCAATTCGTCGCAGACGAGAATGTCTTTCTTGTGGGGCGCGTTTTACTACCTATGAACGAACAGAAACAAGTCCTCTTTTAATAATAAAATCTGACGGATCATCTGAAGCATACAGTCGCGATAAGCTGTTTAGAGGCTTACTCAAAGCTTGTGCAAAGCGTCCTGTTTCACCAGAACAAATATATCAATTAATAGACGATATCGAAGCTGATTTAAGAAGCGAGTCAAAACGCGAAATTACTTCTAAAGCGTTAGGCGATAAAGCCCTCGATAAATTAGCAAACATCGACGAAGTAGCTTATATTCGCTTTGCAAGCGTCTATAAAGACTTCAAAAACATTGATGAATTTAAAGAAGCATTGAAGGGATTTTAATTAATGGAAAACCATCTTGTACATTCAATTCCTACAAAAAAACTTGTCGAAAATGCTCTCATTCCACAAAATGCTTATCAAGGTGATGCGGGATATGATCTTTGCTCGACCGAAACGGTTACCTTAAAGCCTTTCGAGAGAAAGTTAATTCCTACAGGACTTGCCATTGAAATTCCCTTTGGTTATGCAGGTTTCGTTGTTCCTCGTAGTGGGCTCGCAATTAAACAAGGACTTTCTATAGTTAATGCTCCAGGTTTGATTGATAGCAACTATCGTGGCGAATTGAAAGTTATAGCAATTAATCTTGACCCTAAAGAACCAATCACGATTCAGGTCGGTGACCGTATTGCTCAGCTCGTTATTATGAAAGTTGAATCGCTTGAATTCAAAGAAGTTGAGGAATTAAACGATTCAGAGCGTGGTACAGGCGGATTCGGTTCAAGTGGTGTTTCAAAAGCTTAATTTCTAGGTTATTTATACATCCCAAGTCAAAATAGGCCCTTAGAACGGCTCTCATGGCTTCATTTTTATTTTACAACGCTGGCCCGCAGTTATAGTGCCTAAGTTCATGGATTTATAAATATCTCGTTAGTATTCCATTCAACAGTTGATAATATATGTTATGTAAACCTAGGATTTAAACTAAATATTCCTCTTATCGTTTAAAAGTTTATGAGTTGGTGCTACTATTTTTCTTTGTGCACAACAGCACTTCTAAGATTCAAGACAAGGAGTTCCTATGATTAAGACCGAACCTGATCCGTATTGCAAAGGCGATAAATTTGCAGCAAAAAACGGAATGGTCGTAACTGAACTAGGTGAAAACTTTGCTAAAGCGCAAATGACCATTGATGAATCGTTCTTAAATGGTCTCGATATCCCTATGGGTGGTGTGTACTTCACTCTGGGAGATTTTACCTTTGGCGCTGCAAATCAATATATTACCAACGGAGTTGTAACGCTTGATGCATCCATAGATTTTATTGCTTCGGCAAAACTTGGAGATACTGTTACGGCAACCTGTACCCAAGTCTCACGTGCTCGTAAAATTGTTCGCAATGTGATCGAAATGCATGATCAAGACGGAAAGCTTCTTTGTGTAATGCGCTGCACTGGCTACCGAAAAGAAACTTGGAATTAATTGAACCTAAAGAAAGGACTGGAGTTTATGGCTGCCCCCCAGCAACGGCCTTCAGTGAAAAAGCCTTCGAGTTATTCATCCCTAAACCCATCGCTGGCATTTCAGCTTTCAGGACCACATACTTGGGCTGCAGCACTTACTCCTGTCCTTCTTGCCTATATATATTCAGGGATAACTTATTCCGGTAATATAAACTTCATTCTAGCTCTTATCCTTTTAGCGATAAGTATCTTGATGCAGTCGCTGTTAACGTATTAAATGATTATTTCGATTATAAAAAGGTACCGACTCGCTTGAAAACTCTTCTGAAGATGCCTTTGATGCAGTATTGGTATATAACCACTTAAATCCTCGTACGGTATTGCTGTATGCAATTTCTCTTTTAGTTTTGGCAGCTATCCTAGGATTCTATCTAGTTTTTATTACAGGTTGGCCACTGCTTATCCTTGGTTTAATTGGCGCACTTGCTGTAGTTCTCTACTCTGCTGGAAATACCCCTATTTCTTATCTGCCTGTAGGAGAGTTTGTAAGCGGTATTGTAATGGGTGGTCTTATTACTCTAGCAAGTTGTTATGTTCTATCTGGAATCTTAGATCCCCGAGTTCTTTTAATTTCTCTCCCCTGTATTATTGGTATTGGAATGATTCTCTTTACTAACAATACCTGCGATATTGAAAAAGATATTCCTGCCCACCGTAAAACAATTTCAGTTTTACTCGGTCGAAATACTGCTGTTAAAACATACCGCGCGATGATTGCAGTTTGGTTACTCGTAATCGTTGCGATTGTTGGAATCTTTTATGCACCAGGTATGCCTTTTATTCTTCTTTTGGTATTGGCAGCATTCCCTACTCTTCGAGCGCTTTTTCCAATCCTCTAAATCAATCATCTCGTGACGGCGCGATGGCGCAAATAACCACACTAAACGTCCTTTTTACGGCATTCTATTGCTTGGCGCTCGCCTCTAGTGCCTTTTTAGTATGGATTTAATTGGGGAACGCTAAGGGTTTTAACTCCTTGTAGCGCACTTAAATCACATTCCTTGCAGAGCTCATCAATAGTACAAGGTTGCTGTTCTTTTATTAAGCCACTTGAATACGCCAGTAATCCTAAAAAATCTCGCGAGGAAAGCTTTGATCCTTCTCTGAGAAACTCGATGCTGAGATCATCTGCTCGTTTTGCAAGACGTCTACCATGAGTATCGACAAAGAGAGGAATGTGCCCATATTCAGGATGAGAAAACCTAAGTTTTTCACAAAGATATAGTTGTTTAGAAGTTGAAGCGAGGAGATCACAGCCCCTTACAACTGACGTAATCCCCATCTCTTCATCATCACACACAACAGCAAGCTGATAGGCAAAAATACCGTCACTTCTACGAATAATGAAGTCCCCAGATTCTTTTGGAAGAGATCCACTATAAGAGCCTTGAAAGTAATCTTTAAAGCTATAAGTAGCCTCATTTACTTTTATACGAAAAGAAGGATCCTTAAACGTCCTTTTGAGATTCGTTCTTTCTCGGTTAAATTTCTACAAGTACCGGGATAGATTACCTCTTCCCCACTATGTGGTGCTGAAGCCGCATGTAAATCTGCTCGAGAACAATAACAGGGGTACACTAAATCCTGCTGCACGAGACAATTAAATGCTTCCTTGTAGAGGTCATTGCGTCTACTCTGATAGACTACTTCCCCCTCCCAAGTTAATCCAAGCCATTCGAAATCACGAAACAAAGATTCAATATATTCAGTTTTGCAACGGGCTGTATCTAAATCCTCCACACGCATACGCATAATTCCCCCTTGTTGCTTTACTAAAAGATAAGCAACAAGGAAAGAGAATGCATTTCCAACATGCAGTTTTCCGGAAGGAGTAGGTGCGAATCTTCCTACAAGACGAGAACTATTTGCGTCGGTCGATAACATTGTTTATGTTTTGCCCATTGAACGTTCAATTCCGCCAGGTTCTACGAGCTGAACTTCCGAAGAAACCAACATTGATTCTTTCAGGGTTTGAGCAATATGCTTTCTGAAACCGTTCATTTCTTCATATGAATCAGTAAAAGCTGATGGTTCTAGCTCTACAAGAATCTTCATGCGGTCGAGACCCGTATCATTGTCAACTTCAATGCGGTAAAACGGTGTCACACCCTTAATACCAGAGAGGATATCTTCAACCTGTGAAGGGAATACATTAGTGCCGCGAATAATAAGCATATCATCGCTGCGTTTACGGACTTTTTTCATACGTGCATGGGTACGACCACATTCACAAGGTTCAGTAACAACATACGTAAGATCATGAGTGCGATATCGCAGTACTGGAATTGCCTGTTTATCAAGAGGCGTCAACACAAGTTCGCCTTCAACCCCTTCAGGAACTGGTTCACCTGTTTCGGGATCCACAACTTCCCAAAGGAAATGATCCTCCGCAATATGCTGCATGTCACGAACCGATAAGCACTCTCCCGCGACGCCAGGACCCATAACCTCGGTTAACCCATAATTATCGGTGCAAGTAATATGCATGCGATTTTCAATTTCTTCTTTCATCTTTGGAGGACAAGGTTCTCCGCCAAATAACCCAATTCGTAAGTTGAGTTTTTCCAATCAAATCCTGTTTTTTCTCCAACTTCACACATATGAAGAGCATAAGAAGGTGTTGCAATAAGAACAGTTGAACCGTAAGTCGTTAATCATTTGCAAGTGAGATCGGTGTTACCGGAACCTGCAGGAATCAACATGCAACCCAATTTTTGTAAGACCATAGTGGAGTCCAAAACCGCCAGTAAACATGCCATAGCCAAAAGCCATTTGGGCACGATCACCAGGCACTACACCAGCCATACAGGCAAGGCGGGCAATACATTCACTCCAAATCTGCATGTCATGATTGTTGTAGCCTACAACAATTGGCTTACCGGTAGTACCGGAAGACGCATGCAGCTCAGTGACCTCTTCAAGAGGAACAGCAAATAGCCCATAAGGAAACGTGTCTCTGAGAACCGTTTTGTCAGTAAAGGGAAGCTTGCGAACATCTTCAAGAGAGCGTATGTCTGATGGATTTACTCCCATCTCATCCATTTTATTGCGATACCAATCAACTCGCTCATAAACGTAGCGTACCTGCTTTTGCAGTTTTGAAAGCTGCAGCGAACGAATATCGTCTCGTGTCATCGTTTCAATATCAGGTTGATAAAGCCTTGTTTGCGAGTTAGTCATAGTGAAAATAATTCCTTTCGTGGCATCACGAATGTAGAGAAAATGGTAGCGAACAGTACGAAAAAGCTTTCAAACACTTAACGTAGTTCCACTTGATCGATAATGCGAACTCCTTCATTGCGCAATAGCTCTTCGGCAGCAAGAGGATCATCTACTCTAAAAGCAATGTAGGTAGCAATAAGGGAATAACTGTACGTTATATTTATACCCGCGTCCGCTATTATTCCAAACACGCGTGCTAATTCACCAGGTTCGTCAATAAGTTCAGCGCATACTACATCGGTGAGGGTTACTGCAGCACCTCGATCCTGCAATACCGCTAAACCGCGTTCGGGGTCATCCACGATAAAGCGAGCAATACCGTAATCCCCGGTATCTGAGCAGCTAAAGCCTCGTACGCTAATGCCTGCTTCTTGAAAAATATCAAGATTACGCTTTAGATGACCCGGTTTACTTTGAACAAAAACACTTATCTGTTTAATACTCATTTAGAGCTCCCCTCTTGCATAGGAAGCGCCCTGTCGGAATGCTTCAATATTAATATCGATAGTTTTAGGTGGAACTTTAGCACGAATTACTTCTTCCCATAGCTCAGCTGAGAAAGGCAGGGAACTGAAAGTGCTCCCAGAAGAACTACATTGGCGCATTTTGTTGTACCAGCTTTTCTTGCAATTTCACTAGCAGGAATCAAGGTCGCTCCATAGTCCTGCAAGCGCTTACGTGCTTGAGTAGGCATTGAAGCACGTCCCGTTAAAACAGGAAGAGGTTTAATTGATTCATCGTTGACCACTAATGAGCCGCTTGTTTTTAAAAAGGAAATATTTCTTAAAGCTTCAACGATTTCAAAAGAAACGACGCTATCAGCACAACCTTCATCACAAACCATAGTAGAAACGTTGTCGCCAAAACGTACAACCGTAGTAACAGCGCCTCCTCGCTGAGCCATTCCGTGAATTTCTGAAACCTTGCAATCAAGACCTGCTGCAGTAGCAACGCGAGCAAGAAGATCTGCTGCGGTAATAGTGCCTTGACCACCTACACCACAAAGAAGAATCGTATATACATTTGAATCCATCACTTATCGACTCCCCTCACGTGGCTCAATTGCCCCAAAATTACAGTATTGACGGCACTGATCGCAACCAATGCACAAGTCTGGATCAATAGAAGAAATGCCCGTTTCTGGATCAGAAGCAATAGCGGGACATCCTAATGTCTTGCAGATTCCGCAACCCGTGCAATCAGGTGTTACCACATAAGATTGCTTAGGAGATTTATCTAGAAGAACACAAGAACCCTGGAAGACTATGACATCCAGATCATCATTTTGAGTGGCATTTTTCAAAGCTGCTCGAACAGCCTTCATGTTAAATGCGTCAACACATTGAACATGATCGACACCTAAAGCTTCTAAAATTGCAGGAAGATTAAGTTCACGACTTGGACGGTTTTGCAAAGTAACCCCATTAAAAGGATTACCTTGTTGTCCTGTCATAGCAGTAGTTCGATTATCTAAAATACAAACGGTTCCTGCCCCTTTGTTGTAAATAGTATTCATCAGCGAAGTTAAGCCTGAATGAGCAAAAGTCGAATCGCCGATTACCGCAACAACGGGTCTATGATCGCCTTCTAGAGCCAACTCAAAGCCATGTGCCATTGAAACTGAAGCACCCATATCAAGCGTGGTATCCATTGCGGAAAGCGGCGGCAAAGCTCCTAAGGTATAACATCCAATATCGCCTGTCACAATGGCACGAAGACGTGATAATTCCTTAAAGATTATGCGGTGAGGACAACCAGGGCATAGCGCTGGAGGTCTATTGGGGATATCACGCTCAGACTCTTTGTGTTCAGGGAGAGCTAAACCAAACGAAATACGAATCGCAGAAGGAGTAAGCTCTCCATCAGGAGGAAGAGGAACTTTAAAATCATTGAGTACGATCCCACATGATTTAACCGCATCTGAAAGAAAGTCGAGGCTTCTTCGACAACATAAACTTCATCAACTGAATTTACAAAATCCTGTAAGGCATTCTTTGGAAGAGGCCATGTCACGCCCAACTTAAAAACATCAACCTGTGGGCAAGCTTCTTTTACGTGTTGATAAACCGAGCCGGAACAAATTATTCCTTGACGCAACGAAGAAGTACCTTGCTGCTCAGATGCCCGTTCAACAACATTGTAAGGACACGTTTCAACCCATTTTCGCAAAGACTCAATTCGTTCCACTAAAACTTTGCGACGAGGTTTCGCGAAAGCAGGCATCATAACCCATTTGGAAGGGTCTTTTTCATAATGTTTTTTAGGGATCTCTTGACGCTGTCCAATTTCTACTGGTGTTTTCGTGTGTGAGATTCTGACCGTAGAGCGCATCATAACAGGAGTATCAAACTGTTCAGAAATCTCATACGCCTCTTTAGCAAAACGATGTGCTTCAGCTGAATCAGACGGTTCTAAAACTGGAATCAAAGAAGCCATGGCGTAGTAACGTGAGTCTTGTTCATTCTGAGAAGAAAACATACCCGGGTCATCTGCTGCAAGGAGAAGAAGGCCTCCATTGACTCCAGTGTACGCCGCGGTAAAAAGCGGATCTGCGCAGACATTAACTCCAACATGCTTCATAGTAACAAGACTACGAGCGCCTGCTGCAGAAGCACCAACGGCTACCTCTAAAGCAACTTTTTCATTGGGGCACCATTCGGCGTAAACATCAGGTAACTGTGCAAATGCCTCCATTGTTTCGGTCGAGGGCGTGCCAGGATAAGCCGTTCCAATATGACAACCAGCCTCCCATGCACCCTGGGCAATTGCTTCATTTCCCGAAAGAAGCTTCATAAACCTATCTCCTCATTACTCAGCGTACCGTAATACAAAGCACCCAATTTGAATAATGTCTCTATCTGAAAGCATGACATGATCAACGTTGGTATTGTTAACCCATACCCCGTTAAACGATTCAGTGTCTCGAATGGACCAACCATCCCCTACACGCTCTAGAAGAGCATGTTCGCGTGAGACAGTCATGTCATTTAAGAACACCTCACATTTTGGAGATCGACCAATTGAAGCTCGATCTCCCGTTAGCTGATAGACTAACCCCTCCTGTTTCCCATACAAAACCGTAAGAGTGGGTGTTGTAGTGGTGGAGCTAGGCACATCAGTGTATCGGGCTCTAACGATACTACCTTAATTCCTCCGTCGTATCCTGAAGAGATAACCACAAGCGGCACACGATTCATCTTGAGGATTAAGCGGACTATTGCATACAGGGCATTTATCCATTTTTCCTCCTAAGAGCTATAGCTTAAGTTGTTTGATTTAAGGTTGCATTACTCCCATAAATCAGAGGAGTGGTGTTTATCACGACACTTTCCGCTGAAGTTTGTTCGCCACTGAAACCTCGCATTAAACGGTCCCACCAAATTCCTATGCCTTCGATGAAATTGGGAGCGCTACAGGATTCTGCAGCAACAATATCACAAGATGCAATTTCTTCATTATGCTGATAAAACTTCGCTGTACCAACTTTTTGACCGACGCTACATCACCTGAAATAGTGTCGAACTCGAACTCTTGACTTACATTCCCTTCAAGAGCAAAAACTTCAACAGACATCTCAGGATCCGACAAAGTGGCCTTAAATGTTTTATCAATCCATCCTGAATGGCTAACATAAGCAACAACGGGAACTTCAGAGGTTTGACCATCAGAGGTAGTCATAGAAGTTGTTTCGGGGCTATGCGCGAGGGCGTAATCTATCACATTGTTAAAAACCCAATCATCAAGTGTTGTAGCATCGGTAAAACGCTGTTGTTCAGAATTTGAATTAAGAACAACCGCATACAGAGTTTTGCCATCTCGTTCTACCGCTCCAGCAAAGCATTGACCTGCTTTTTCGGTATATCCAGTTTTTACACCACAGGCACCCTCATAAGTCCCAATAAGTACATCAGTAGATTCAAGCGGTATATCAGCAGTAGCACCATTTCGCGTTACCTGGATAGTTGCACCATCCATGGAAACAATAGATCTAAAAGTTTCGTTTTTCATTACTTCGGAAACCATAGTTGCAACATCGCGAGCTGAGCAATACATCTCTGCATCATGTTGGTCGATGTCAAGCCCATGAGGATTAGCGAAAAGCGAATTCGTCATTCCTAGCTCTTGGGCTTTTTGTTCATGGCATAAACAAAGGCATCATAGGCGGATTCGGGAACGTTTGTATCGCCTTGCTCTTGCAGCTGTTGCTTGACGGAGTCACCCATAGACTCAGCTATAGCCTGTGCAGCATCGTTGCCTGAAGGTATCATCAACGCCTTGAGTGCAGTTTCTAGATTCATCGAATCACCAGTTGCAACATAGCAGATGATTCGCCAATGGTAGCAGCAGTTTGACTAACCGTGATGGTAGTCGACTGAGGATCACCATACTCAAGGGCAACGAGAGCAGTCATTACTTTAGTGATAGATGCGATATGAGTTTGCGTGTCTGCACCACGCTCAAGTACACTTGACCCTGATCGTCGACAACATACACATATTCTGCAACTACATTGGGGCACGACGATGCGTTTAGCCCACGCGATTCTACGCTAATGCCCGCAATAATATCGGATTGTCTTACATCAGCCTGCGCTGTTGAAGGGAAAATCCCCACAGTAAGGCTAACACAAAGGAGAAAGGCGCTAATGCAAGCGCCTACTCTCGTACGATTAGAGATGTGAGAAAAGCAATTAGTCAACGACATAAACATCTTCCGGTTTGCATACCTTAAATCCTGCTGCCGAAAGTTTAACATCCAATGAAGGATCATTGACCTTTAAAACATCATACGCAAAATCTCCCACAATAAAGCAGTGAGCATATTCAACATTTATGTTGTTCTCATCCAAATAATCCATGAGATTAGCGAGCTCACCTGGTTTATTTGCAACGCGTACCGCAACCACGTCAATCAAACGTGCACGATAACCCGCAGCAGTAAGAGCATCACATGCTTTTGAGGAGTGTCGCAAAAATACGAAGAATACCAAATCTGCAGTATCAGCTAAAAACAATGCCTGCATGTTATATTGGCATCAGCAATAGTGCGAACCGCACTTGCAAGACGACCTTCTTCGTTTTCCAAGAAAACAGTTAGCTGAGAAATCATTAGTGCAACCCCTCTCGAAGATCGACAATACGTTTTGCTTTACCTTCGCTACGTTCTAAAGTTTTCGGCTCTACAATTTTAACGTCAACAGCAATTTGTAAGTTATCTTTCAAAGCTTTTTCAAGATCTCGCTTCAATTTCTCCAAAACGACGAACCTCGTCGAAGGGGAAATCGGGAACAGTCTCAACCAACAATTCAACATGGTCAAGAGTACCTTTTGTGGTAAGAATAAGTTGATATTGAGCTGTAATCTCAGGGAAGGAAACAATTTCTTCCTCAATTTGTGACGGGAATACGTTTACGCCACGAAGAATCATCATATCGTCAGTTCTGCCTGTAATGCGATCCATTCTTCGGAAGGTGCGGCCACAAGAACATTCACCGGGAATAATGCGGGAAATATCTCGAGTGCGATAACGGATAAGCGGTGAACAGTCTTTGCAAAGTGTAGTGAACACCACTTCACCCCATTGACCATCTGGTACTGGCTGCAAGGTTTCAGGATCAACTATTTCAATAATAAATTGGTCTTCGCAGACATGAAGCCATGCTGCATTTCACATTCACAAGCAACACCGGGGCCCATAATTTCTGATAGACCATAAATATCGAATACCTGGACACCAAGCTTCTCTTGAATTTCGCTTCGCATAGCTTCCGAACAGGGTTCAGCACCTAAAACAGCGGCATGAATCTTGAAATCCTTGGTCGGATCAAACCCTTCTTCTATTGCGACATCTGCAATATTAAGTGCATAAGAAGCGTGCAGCAAAGAGCATCTACCTCAAAATCATGCATGAGCCTTACCTGTCGTTTAGTATTACCAGTCGACATAGGCAGCACAGTACAGCCCGCACGCTCACCACCATAATGGGCACCTAGCCCACCCGTAAACAATCCATACCCATAAGCGACCTGAATCGTAGCTTCTTTGCCACAATTTGCCGCATAGAGAAAACGAGCAAAGCAATCTCCCCAGCGATCCAAGTCTGCTTGCGTATATCCGACAACTGTTGCAGTGCCGTAGTGCCTGAAGAGCAGTGAATTCGAGCAACTTCACTTTTTGGTACCGCAAACATTTCAAAGGGATAGGCATTACGCATATCCTGCTTCGTAGTAAAGGGAAACTTCGCAAGGTCTTCAAGGCAGGTAATGTCATCGGCAGAAAGACCTGCTTTTGCAAACGATTCTTTATAGAAAGGAATAGATTCAGAAACTCGTTTAACGAGATCCTTCAAGCGCTTAAGCTGTAGTGCCTCGAGATCTTCACGAGACATCGTTTCGATTTCGGTTGATAAAGCACAAACGACCCCTTTCACTTACGAAGTGTGACTGCATCTTTAGATAAATAGGAAAGAAAACCCATACAAAATAGTAATAAGTATTATGGCATTCTTGTCTAAACTTTATATTTAAGAACTAAGTATGGTGTCTGAGCAGCGGTAAATGACTTTAAGCACTGCCTCTCACAATCACTTCATCTTTCGGGGCATAATTCGACTCAAATACATCCTCGTGAAGAACGTTACCATTTGCATCTTTAACAATGCGCGTAATCGAAATACTGCTACCGTTCACTCCGGTAGTTTCAACATATTCAGTACCTTCTGCCACCGTATCATCAGTTTTGTATTTAACTGAATAGGGTTCTCCCTCTTTCCATTCACCATAGTCGGTTGATACTTCATAACCTGGATCAACGCCCCATAAAGTCGCAGTAACTGAAGAGTTGGTGTAAGACATAACGAGTATCACATCAGAAGAAGTGTCGTTTTGCCAGACAAGATCCATGTAAGGATAAGCGATAGCGGCATCTCTGCCTTCTGGGTAACTTTCAATATGCAGCGTATGATTGTGTCGTTCCGTGATTGGATACCCAGCGTCATATATAGCATTAAAAACTGTCGTTGCTACCTGGCAAATGCCGCCACCAATCGCATCAGAGTATTCTCCACCCACAATTGCCCCAGCATTTTGATAGCCTTTGTCTTCGGTAGCTTCTCCTGCAGTATCATTGAATGACCATGTGCCTCCATTTGCTTTAATGATTGAATTTGAAAGCAAATCGGCAGCGGTATGAATATTGACCGTTCTCGCTTCAGCACCTGACGAATATTGGGTAGTAAATGAAGAAATTTCGCTTATTAAACCGAAATCGACTGCATCGTCAAAAGAAACGGTAGAAGGTAAATCTGTCGATGAAGTTCAATAGTAGGAGCTTCCGATCGGGATTCGCTCACAAAAAAGGTTTCATTCATTGATGCAATAGCATCCGAAATTAACGGAACAGTTCCCGTGGCATTTGACGATACGCTTATTGCACCTTGCTCATCACGAGAAATGCTTACTTGGAGATTAGAAAGTTCAATGTTGGAATGGAGTGAAGAAAGCAAAGCTTTTTTTGCGGTAGCTTCATCGAAAAGAGGCTTTAATATCCAAGAATCACCTTCCTGCTCAACTGAAGTAGTAATCCATTGTGAAAGATCTTGACGTGAAGCAGTCCAAGTCTGTCCTTCATAGGAAAATGTTGCCCCAGAAGACAAGGAAGCATTGATGCTATCAGCACAAATTCGAGCAGAATCTTCAGTGATCTGCAGAGGCATATACTGAGTCTCTAAAAGGTAGGAATTATTCTGATTTGAGCCAAAATACGTTTCATTGAGTCGAGAAACAAGCCAATCCCGTACTACCTCATTACCATCATGACCTGAGGTTACGGAAGCAATGCCTTCATCGTTCATTTCAACATTGTAATTCACACGTTCATTACCAACCGCAGCAGTCATCTCTGAAAGTGTTTCCGATAAGGTAGTTTCATTGAAAGTGCACTCCGGATTAAAATGCCATCCATTGAGCGCAGCTTGGATACGTGCAATTATTCCCCCCGTATTTCTTCCGACTTGAAATGCTTGCTCAACCATGCCTTCGACATCGAAGTGGCATCAAGTTTACTGGCTGGAAGCGTCCACTGCGTTCGCGAGTCAAGCGACTCTTCGTATGAAATCTGCTCTTCGACATTACCGGCATTTTCAGGAGTTTGAGGGTTTGCTTGAGCCTCTTCAGAGGAATAAAAAGTTGCAACATTTCCTGAAACTCTTGGAGAATAATACCCAGAAACCTGTTCAACCGCTTCCTGTTGCGTTAAGCCCGAAACATCAATTTCACCAATTGAAATGCCTTGATAAATCTTATTACCATTAACGAGCGAATCTATACCAAAAGCACCACCAAGTAAAAGAACAATTACTAAGAAAGGTACTACTACTTTGTAGGGGAATCGGCGTTGCTTTTTTATTCCATGAAGGGCTGCGCACCCTTTCGAGATGTGTTATCAAAACCAGATAACTGTCGACCCTGTTTTTGAGCGAGAGCGCTACCCTTTTGCGGTTTAAAACCACCGCGTGAAGCTCCATTCTTTTTGAAGAGTAAACGTTCCTGATTCCAGATATGACTCGACATATTCTGCTCAGCAATTGATGATGTCGCAGATTGTCCTATTGATCCTTTTGCCGAATTTCGACGAGTAGATTGAGGTCTAAACGAAGCTTGTTCCCTCGGCACTTCTCTTGAGTTCTTTCGAGAAGAAGCGCGTGAGCTAGCGTTCTCTTGAACCACCGAGGACGATGCGCTCTTGTATTTTGAGAAGACGAGTTAACCTGTGTTCGCGGTTTAAAGGATCGCTGTACTTGAGGCCTCTTTTGCTTTAAGTGAGAATCCATTCCAGTCAGAGGAGAATCAGAAAAATCTCTCTGCGAGCCACTAATACCTGATTTCTCGCTTGCCTTTTGCGAGGCACGTGCACGTATTTCGTTAATGCGAGCTGAGGATCTTAAAGTACCTTGCGAATTTGATTTTGATGAAGTTTGAGGTACGGAAAACTGAGCTCCCCTATCCCGTGAAGAACTTTGTCTAAAATACGATTTTTGCGCGCTTTTACGAGGGGATGGATGCTTATTGCCATCTCCTCTAAATTGAAATTGAGAACTATGGGAACGTTTTGAAGGCATCCCCTACCTATTCTCCTCCCTCATCATGTTGTTTCTCGCGCTGAGCGGCACGCATGCCTTGATACCCCTTTACAATATAGTACGTCGTAGTACCAATTAATAATACTAATCCAGCATATACAAACCAAAAGCCCCAAGAATACGCTTCAAATGAAAATCCAGGTAACCAGCTAACAGAAACAACACCAAGTCCTTCAAGTAACGGCATATTGAGGAGTACTCCCGCAAAACCCTATAATACAAAAAAGTTGTCGCTACTTTTCCAGCGTAAATAACAGGTACACGAACCTTCCAGCGAGACAATAAGTAAGATCCGCCGATTAGCATAAACATATCGCGTAAAACCACCACAAGGACAATCCAAAGAGGAAGACGTCCAATGATCAATAATCCTACAACGCCTGAAATCATCAGGAATCGGTCAACAAAAGGATCTAACAGCTGACCTAATTTTGAAACAGAATTAGTTCGTCGAGCAACCTGACCATCGACCCAGTCAGTTGATGCAGCAATAGCAAAAACCAATGTTGCAGCAAGGTTGAAGCCATTTAATAAAAGAATAAGAAATACGGGAATCATGCAAAGCCTAATAAAAGAAAGAAAATTAGGCAGAGTAAAAATTTTATTACTTACCTCATATTCTTCAGGCTTTTTATGATGCGACATAGCTTAATCCTCCACAAAAGAACCGGGTAATAAGCCCGGTTCTTTCACTTCTATTCAACTACCGAAAAAGAAACTTACTGTTGTTCAGCAGCAGCCTTCTCTCTAGCAGCTTTGCTTCCTTTGCAGCCTTGATTCTAGCAGCTTTTTCGGCTTCTTTGCGCGCAAGCTCTGCCTTTCTTCTTCTGTTGGCTCAGGTTTCGAAATTGTTACCTTTTTCTTTTCTGTACTTGGATGAACAAGAACGGGATTCATCGTCAAGCAAGATTTGGGGCACTCGCGTATACAGGAGCCGCATTGAATGCAAGCAAAATGATCTATAGTCCAAGTTTGATCATTTTTATTCACCGAAATAGCATTGGTTGGACAACGCTTTTCGCAAATCCCACAGTAGATACAATTTGAATAGTCGAACTCCACAACGCCCTTCATGCAAGCTGGATGCTCAGGTTCTTCGAAAGGATACCGAATAGTTTCGGGTTTCGAAAACAGTGAGCGAAGGGTCATCTTTCCTAATTTAAAACCACCCATTACGCTCCTACCTTTCCGTACAACTTATGCAAGGGTCAATTGAAAGAACAATCATATTTACGTCTGCGATTTCGCATCCTTTTAAGGCCATGGTCATACCAGCAAGATTTTGCGAAGTAGGAGTACGGATTCGCATGCGCTCAAGATTTTTTGTTCCGTTACCGCTGCAGTAATAAAAAACTTCACCGCGAGGCTGTTCAAGAATGTTGCACGCTTCCGAACCATCAGCAGGAGCTCCTTTTACCGGAATATGAACAGGGCCATCAGGTATTTTATCGATAAGCTCATTAATGATTTCGATTGACTGCAACACTTCTAGTGCACGAACCTTTACACGCGCATAACAATCACCCGCAGTTTCCATAATTGGCTCAAACGAGGAAAGTTCTCCATAACCGCCAATTCCTAAACAGCGAACATCATTGTTCACATTACTTGCTCGAGCAAACGGTCCAACCATACCGTATTCGTAAGCATGTTCTTCATCTATAACGCCAATTCCAACGGTGCGATTTTTAACCGAAGAATCTTTCAAAAAGGCATTACAGATTTCGCCATATTCTTTTCCAAGACCTTTTAAGGTGTCCTTTATAGAGGCAAGCATAGGAGCATCAATATCTTTGGTAACGCCTCCTAAAAGCGTATACGAAAGAATCACGCGTCCACCAGCAACCGCTTCAAAAATATCAAGAATTCGTTCACGTAAACGCCAGGTATGCATAAATAAGCTCTCATAACCAAATGCATCTGCTGCAAGACCCATCCACAAAAGATGAGAATGAATACGAGAGAGCTCATGCATGATCGTTCGCAAATATTCTGCGCGTTTTGGAACTTCTGCGCCCATTAAAGTTTCCACCGCTTGAGCATACCCATAACTATGACCAAAAGCACAAATACCGCATATACGTTCAGCAACATAAATGTATTGATGTATGTCGCGCGTCTCTACCAGTTTTCAAGGCCTCGATGAATAAAACCGATTTGAGGCAAAACATCAACAACGGTTTCGTCCTGTACGACAAGGTCTAAATGAACAGGTTCCGGTAAAACAGGATGTTGGGGGCCAAAGGGTATAACTTGAGCTTTTCCCATCTTTATTCCCCTTCCTTGGATTCCGACTGAGCAGAAGCACTACGCGCTGCTTCCCTCTTTGCTTTTGCTTCCATCGCTGCACGCACTTTTGCAGCTTTTTCTGGATCCATTCCAGCAAGTTTAGCTTCAAGATCCTCGGTATTCTGACCTTTGCTCTCGGTTTTGCTATCTGGAGTAGATTCGTTACTGGCATCAGATTCGCGCGATGCTTTAGCTTTAGCCTCACGTGCCGCCTTAGCAGCAGCGATTTTCGCAGCCTTCTCACGCGCTGCAAGTTGTTCTGGCGAAATAATTGTCATAGGAGCTTCTACTCCATCGGGGAATTTGTAGAAATTTCCCTTGAAATCCAGAACATTTCCCTCAATGTTAACCCCATAAAGTTCGTGAGCTTCATTTTCGAATACAAACGCAGCAATGAACAATTCGGTAACCGAAGGAACGACCGTTTCGTTTTTAATGATTCCGCCGATTTTGAAATTAACGATTTCGTTATCAAGCACAAAAGTGTAGATCAGGGTAATGGTATTATCCCGTTCGAGTTTAGGAAGCAACTGATCGAGACGATATCCCTTCTCTTTATACTCTTTGCAAGTATCAATAAGATTCTCTAGTGCCAATGGTCGAAGTCTTGTTTTAATGACATAACTAGGCACCTTTCTTCTGTTCAGCAAGCTTCTTAGCCTTTTCTTCAAGAACCGCAACACCTTGAACTACCGCATCAATAATAGCTTCGGGACGAACGGC
>ENA-OQDF01000026-OQDF01000026.1-human-gut-metagenome-genome-assembly--contig:-NODE-26-length-42011-cov-5.992503_pt1 | contig 42011 bp, 41 predicted proteins | sample MGYA00242769_ERZ504597 | MGnify/ENA primary metagenome ERZ504597 (study PRJEB26092, sample SAMD00036305) | human gut metagenome | host: Homo sapiens | study: EMG produced TPA metagenomics assembly of...
AATAAATAAAAAAGAAAAAGATAAAGAAAAAGAAACTGTTCCGCAGGGAACGTATTTCCCGGATGCAGCAGTCAACAATATGTTCCTGGCTTATTTAAAAACAAGAAACCAGCTTACGCAGGAGCAGATCAGTTTATTAAAAGCAAAGCTTCTTTCACTGTCCGAAAAACCAAATGAACAACTTGAGATTATCCAGAATGCCATTATTGGAGCCTGGAAGAGTTTTTATCCATTATCCAGACAATACAGTGCAAGATCTGGAAAAATAAAAGGACAGGTACAGGGTATATGTGAAAGAAACAGTGAAGAACTGAAAGATACTTATAAAGAGCTTGAGAGTCATATCTTTAAGGAATGGCAGAGCAGTACAGTTAATTAACCATATTCGGGGACAGGATCTCCGTTATGGGCTTGATTAAGAGTATTAAAGTTACGACAGTAAAGATGTTGGAAGTGTCAGTAAACACAATACTTTTCAGGAACTGTTAAGGGTGGTTAAAGGTAGAGACCTGCTGCCGGATGTGATCGTTATCCTTTACGTCTAGTAAAAGCAGAGGAACAGATCAGCAAAGGGCGAAGCCCGGCAGCAGTGCAGGAGATAAAACGGAATAAAGGAGTAATTGAGTATGAAGGCAAAGGAATTAAACGGATATTATTATTGTTTTTCTTTTAGTGATTGTAGTTACGATCTTTACAGCATTGCTGAAATGTCACGAAAAGAAGCAATATTCGATGCAATTGACAATGGGGTACGTTTGTATCTGGTCAAGTATAGAAAGGGCATACAGCAGGGAAAGAAAAAAGGATTCCTACTGCAAAATATGCACAGAAGAACAAATGATAGAGATATTTGCAGGAAAGGAGAAACACGGCAATATGAAGATTATAGAGGTATTACATAGCTTTTGGACTGGAAACCGTACAGAGAGTCCAAGGAACCGAAAGAGCTGGGTAAAGATTGAGAAAGCAATTAAAGAAGTAGTTCCGCAGGATAAGCAGGAAGATTTACACGTATGATAGAAGATCATAGTGATTCTGTAGAATACAGCGGATTTGTTGCAGGATTCAGGATAGCTGCAAAATTGTGGCGGGAATTATGACCGATTCGGTCATTTCTTTAGGGTAACTGAAAATAAATCAAATAAGGGGCGCAGCCCTGGAAATACGAGAAATAGAAAGGTGGCTTTATATTATGGCTTCAGTAGTAACAAGAAAGATTCCAGAGATTGTATTAGTAGACAAAGAGCAGTTGGGAGCAAAAGAGTTATTTACCCTGAATATGCTTCATAAGACAGATGTAAGTGAGTTTGTGATCTGTCCTCACCAAAGAGAAACTATATACTTGAATAAATCGTTTGAGCGTGCAGAGGATATAATCCCGATTATTAACGGGTTCATGGAGCAGGAAGGGTGTAATTACAAAGGGGACAAGCTCTATAAACAGTTTGAAGATATTGCAGGGGAAAAAGCGGTAAGTATTTTAAGTGCTATCTGGCAGGACTGGAGAAAAGAAAGAATGAAAGCTGATGCTAAAGAAAAAGCCGATGAAGTATTGAAAAGAGTCAGAAAGAGACATATAAGACAGAGCATGAAAAAGAGAAAGGGTACTATTCAGGCAGTTTTCGATGTTGGATATGGACTCTACGATAAAAAGAGACTGGCAGATTTTCAGAATGGTGCAGAATGTGCATTTATGTATGGTTATTTATGTGCTCTGGAAGATCAGGAGAAGCAACAGAGTGTTGCAGAATAAGAAAAAAGCCCTTATCAGTGCACCACCACTGATAAAGGCAAGTAACCCGTCAACCTGTTTTCGGATTGAGAATATTATAGCTTAGTCCGGGAGAAAAAGCAAATTACAAATTGCGCCGGCGCAACTATAAACCTTGATGGCAGCAGTTACGTCGGTTCTTTTCGTATATATCTAATATTCAAAAAGACAGCCCACTACATACAAGGCAGCAGGCTTACAGGGATAATATAATTGTAAGGGCAGGTGGTGTCTTGTGTCAATAGAAACAGGGAGAGAAACCAATGAGCAACTGGTACAGAAGATTAAAGCCGGGGAAGATGTAACAGAGAACATGACAAGGCTATGGCAGCAGAACAGGAATTTAATTTACCTGATAGTTAGAAAGTATGCAAAGACAGAGACGGATATAGATGATCTGATGCAGGAGGGCTATCTGGGGATGTGCAATGCAGTAGATCACTACGACTTATCTGCAGGTGTCCCTTTTCATTCTTATGCTTCTCTGTGGATCAGACAGGGCGTGAGGAGATACAGCCAGGACAACAGACATATACATATCCCGTTTAATCTGCAGGAAAGAATTTTGAAGTATCAGAGGTTTTTGAATGATTATAGGGTGTACTTCGGAAAGAGTCCCACTGATGAACAGACCTGTTACTATCTGGAAATCAGCCAGGAGACTCTGGAAAGATTAAAGATTGCTGCCGAAGCTTGCAAAGCTGGAAGTATGGACAAAGAAATGGAGGGGACAGACGGTTTGACTTTTGGGGACACAATCGCGGATCCTGAAGACGAATACGAGAGTGTTCTGGATAATCTGGAAAGAGAAAAGCTTAAAAGTGTTCTCTGGACTCTGGTAGATGATCTGCCAGGAAAATCTCCGGAAGTAGTTCGGATGCGGTACCAGCAGGAGCTGACACTGGATAAGATAGGCGAAACAGTCGGAGTTACAAGAGAAGCAGCAAGACAATGGTTACGAAAAGGATTAACTGAGCTTCGTAAGCCGTCCAGATCGAACCTGTTAAGGGAGTTCTGTAGGATGGTGAAATATACAGCCGGGGAGTTGTTGGCGGTGGTGTTGGCACTTTTAACAGGAACTGGACCAGCTCTACAGAAAGGACAGCACTGGATATGATCGGGCATAGATTTTAAGAAAGGTGTATCAGGTACCGGAGTATATAAAGGGCGAAGCCCGGCAGCAGGACTAAAGCAAAGGAGTGAGAAAGCATGAAGGCAAAGGAATTAAATGGATATTACTATTGCTTTTCTTTTGATGAATGGAGTCATGATCTTTACAGTATTACCGAAATGTCACGAAAGGAAGCAATACTCACAGCAATTGATAATGGAGTACGTTTATATTTGGTTAAGTATCGAAAGGGTAAACAGCAGGGAAGCAAGAAAAGAATTGCCACTAAGAACATGGCTTAAAGAAATTGCGCCGGCGCAATTACGAGATAGCTCTTATATCTGCACCACCAGTAATAAGAGCTTGGCGTCAACCGATAACATTGAATGAAGTATGATTTGAACAGAGGTACAAGTTGTACCCTGTTTAGGAATTTAGGGTTTATTCCAGCATGAAATGCAGCAGCAGGAATCCCCCTGATCTGCAGAAGCGAAAAAGAAAGAAGCTCCACGACCACATATGCCCATAAATGCATAAAATATTCCCTGATCAGGTTTTGCTTTTAACCGGGGGGATGGAAAAAAGTTTTAATCAGAGATCCCACGACCACATATGCCGTATTTCTTTCACAAAATTCCCAAAACAATAGAAAAGTTGGTACGCCAGGAAATAGGCTGCTGTCGGGCGGTTGTCAAAACAAACACGAATAGAGCTATTTTCATAATTCTGGAAGCGTTCCGAAACAACACGAATAGATACAAAAACGAAATGAATAGGCTTTACAGGTGCCGAAGTCTCTGACTTTTAAGGTTCTGAAAATAGCGAACGTTCGCTATTTTTATCCGAACGTTCGTTATCCGGAAAGGACCTGAAGCTATCGCAACGTTGCAATGAAAAATACGCAACGTTGTGTATGGAAAATGCTTACCTGCCGGATATCCAGTATTCATTCCGGAAATTTTATGAATATGGTATTTGCAAATGATGGAAAATGATGGAGTTACTGGAAGGTTGCCCCCTAAGGTTTATGATGAGCTGGCGAAATACCACTGCACTAAACAGAGTGTTTGGGTATAGAAATTATGTAACACGATAATGCGTGGGAGAATGCAAAGTGGCAACAGTAAAAGATTTTTTGTAATATGGTGGGCAAAATATAAATAATGTAATAATATTATAATATAATAAAGACTGCCCCTCATACATGAAAAGTCATATTGTCTGCTGCCGGACGTGATGTTGTTATATTGCTTCACGTCCATTAAATAGCGCAGAAGTAGATCAGGGAGGTCGGGAACTGGATCCAGTAATGCAGATCAGAAAAGGACGAAGCCCAAAGAATGCCTGCATCCATTTTGCTTTATATCGTCCTGTGATACCCGAATGATACGCAAAAAATAAGCCAATGAGTAAAATATGTTAAAAATGGATAGAAAAACAATAAAAATCACACGTAAAATCAATGTTTTTAAAGGGTAAAAGTTATATTAAGTTGTAGAAAGAGGATTGAAAAACTTATAGAAATGCGCTAAACTATACCCGAATATGTGTATAGTAAAAATGAGATAGATTCAGAAGATGGAGGAAGAAAAGATGGCAGAAAACAAGATAAAAACCATTGGTGTCCTTACCAGCGGTGGTGACGCACCTGGAATGAATGCTGCAATTCGTGCAGTTGTCAGAAGAGGTCTGAGCAATGGATTAAATGTAAAAGGTATTCTGAAAGGATACAATGGTCTGTTAAACGAAGAGATCATTGACATGAGCGCAAAAGATGTATCTGATACAATCGAGCGTGGAGGTACAATCCTTTATACAGCACGTTGTGCAGAATTCCGTACAGAAGAAGGCCAGAAACGTGGAGCAGAGATCTGCAGAAAACATGGAATCGACGGACTTGTTGTCATCGGTGGTGACGGATCCTTCGCAGGTGCTCAGAAGCTTGCGAATCTCGGAATCAATACAATCGGTCTTCCCGGAACAATCGACCTTGACATTGCATGTACAGAATATACCATCGGATTTGATACAGCTGTAAACACAGCAATGGAAGCAATTGATAAAGTACGTGATACTTCCACTTCTCATGAGAGATGCAGTATCATCGAGGTTATGGGACGTGGTGCAGGATATATTGCTCTGTGGTGCGGTATTGCCAACGGTGCTGAGGACGTTCTGGTTCCTGAAAAATATGACTATGATGAGCAGAAGCTGATCAATAACATTATCGAGAGTCGTAAGAAAGGCAAAAAGCATCACATCATCATCAATGCAGAAGGTATCGGTCATTCTGAAGCAATGGCAAAACGTATCGAAGCTGCCACAGGTATCGAAACACGTGCTACAATTCTTGGACACATGCAGCGTGGTGGAAGCCCGACATGTAAAGACCGTGTATATGCATCTATGATGGGTGCCCTGGCTGTAGACCTTCTTGTTGCAGGCAAGACATGCCGCGTTGTCGGATATCGTCACGGTGAATTCGTAGACTTCGATATCAATGAAGCACTTGCTATGCAGAAAGGTATCTCTGATTACCAGTGGGAAGTATGCCAGTCACTTTCTCATAACTATGATAAAAACAACAAATAACAAATGAATAAAAAGATGCAGTTATATAACAGACTGCATAAATTAAATACTGCTCAGATAATTACCCTCGGTTTTGCGGGGGTGATTATCTTAGGGGGATTACTTCTGTGGCTGCCGTTTTGTACGGCACCCGGATACCACACATCTTTTACAGATGCCATGTTTACCGCAACCACAAGTATATGTGTAACAGGGCTTGTGACAGTTGTTACGGCAACTCACTGGACTCTGGCAGGCAAGATTATTATTCTTGTCCTGATCCAGATCGGAGGTGTGGGACTGATTTCCCTGGGCAGTATTATTTTTATAAGTCTGAGAAAGAAAATATCGCTGAGGAACCGGCGTGTTATCCAGGAGTCCTATAATATGGACAGAATGGGTGGGATGGTCAGGCTGGTGAAGAAGTTCTGATCTGTGTGTTTGGAGCAGAAGGAATCGGTGCAGTGTGTTATGCAGTTCGATTTATTCCGCAGTTCGGTCTGGCAAAAGGTCTGGGATACTCTGTTTTTACGGCAGTATCTGCATTCTGTAATGCTGGTATTGATCTGCTGGGAGAGGACAGCCTGGCTCAGTATGTTGCTGATCCGATCGTAAACTTTACAAGTGTAGGACTGATCATTATGTCAGGTCTTGGGTTTGTGGTCTGGTGGGATATCTGGGATAAGATCAAACGAGTCATCAGAGGGAAACTTCCTGTGGGACGTGTGTTTAAAAATCTTCGTCTTCATAGTAAGATTGTGTTGACGATGACGCTGATACTTGTTGTGGGCGGTACAGTACTGATCTTTCTGTTTGATCATGGAAATCCGGAAAGTATTGGGACATATTCGCCGGGAACGAAGTGGATGGCATCTTTGTTCCAGTCAGTTACCACAAGAACAGCCGGATTTTTCACTGTAAGCCAGGAGAGATTTTCTAATGCAACTTATATGCTGTGCCTGATATTGATGTTGATCGGCGGTTCCCCTATGGGAACAGCAGGTGGAATTAAGACAACAACAGTTGCGGTCCTTCTGCTGAGTCTGAAATCCAATCTTCAGGGAAAACGGGATGTGGAAGTACACCACAGGAGAATCAGAGACAGCTATATCCGTTCTGCGATCGTAGTGACAGGTATGGTACTTACAGTACTTATTCTCATGAGTATGCTGTTGTGTGCAGCCATGCCGGAAGCACCTATAGAAGATGTTGTTTATGAAATTACATCTGCGGTTGCAACGGTAGGACTTAGCAGAGGGCTGACACCCTGCCTGAATACAGCAGGCAAATGGATCGTGATCCTGACTATGTATCTGGGAAGAATCGGTCCGCTGACTCTGGGAACTGCAGTGACTGTACGTGTACAGAAAATGCCGGCAGATTCACATCTGGCAGAAGAAGATATTATGATTGGATAGTAACGGTTCGGCAGTCAGGCGGATATTCGCAGAGGATAACGAATACATGTTCAGAAAGAGAAATGAGGAAGAAAATGAAGAACAAATCTTATGCAGTGATCGGTCTTGGGCAGTTCGGGATGACGGTAGCCCTTACTCTGGCAGAGGCGAACTGCGATGTACTTGCCATTGACGATAAAGATGATAATGTGCAGGATATCGCAGAGAAGTTTCCTATGCTGTCAAGGCAGATGTGCGTGATCCGGGAATTTTGGAATCGCTTGGAGTTCAGAACGTAGATGTTGCGGTCATCGCAGTAGCCGAGAATATGGAGGCCAGTATTACAGCAACGATGCAGGTGAAAGAACTTGGAGTTCCTTTTGTCATGGCGAAGGCAATGAATTCTCTTCATGGCAGGATACTGGAGAAAATAGGGGCAGATAAGGTGATTTATCCTGAACATTCCATGGGTATCAGAGTTGCAAGAAATCTTCTCTCCAGTGGATTTGTCGATATGTTTGAGCTTTCTTCTGATTTCAGTATGGCAGAATTTAAGATCCCGCGGGAATGGATAGGAAAAACACTTCGGGAGCTGAAGGTCAGGGAAAAGTATAACATCAATCTGATCGGTCTGAAGCATGGCGATAAGATGAATATGAATGTGGCGCCGGATGAAGTGTTTCCGGCAGACTGCACAGTTGTTGCAGCAGGAGCAAACAGTGACCTGAATAAGGTTTCGGAAAATTGAGGATAAGATATGATCACCAGTGTAAATAACGGACAGGTAAAAAATATCATACAGCTGAACCAGAAACAAAAGCCCGCAGAGAACAAGGGCTTTTTGTTGCAGAAGGAAGAAAAATGTTCGGCGAAGCACCTAGGGATTGGATCTCGAAGGTGTATGTATCAGAAGCTCTCAGCGGTGATGCAGAACTGATGGCTCAGGTGGAGAAACTTCCATATGAAATAGTAACAGATTCTGTTTTTCGACAGATGAGCGATACGCAGACGCCGCAGGGAATTATGACAGTGCTTAAGAAACCTTCTTATATAATGGAAGATATTCTCGGCGGGAAAAATCCGCTGGTTATGATTCTGGAAGATCTGCAGGATCCGGGAAATGTGGGAACTATTCTCCGTACAGGAGAGGGTGCCGGAGTAAGCGGAGTTCTTCTGACAAAGACCTGCGTGGATATCACAAACCCGAAGGTTATACGATCAACCATGGGTTCTGTCTACAGAATGCCTTTCCTATATGTGGAAAGTGTGGTATCATTAGCACAGGAACTGAAAGACAGAAATATCCGCACATTTGCGGCGCATCTGCATGGTAAGAACTCTTATGATCAGGAATCCTACACAGGAGGAACTGCTTTCCTGATCGGCAATGAGGGAAAAGGACTGACAGATGAAGCGGCAGACAGTGCTGATTGTCTGATACGGATTCCTATGTGTGGAAAAGTAGAATCTCTGAATGCTGCCATGGCATCCGGAATTCTCATGTATGAAGCTGCTCGTCAGAGACGATAGCAGACGAAAGGAGGAGTTTCATGCAGCCTTTGATCTGGCTTGGGATTCTTGCGTTATTGCTTGTTGTAGAGGCAATTACGGCAGGACTGACCACCATCTGGTTTGCCGGCGGCGCACTGGTCGCTGCTATTGCATGTTATGCAGGAGCGAACCTCACTGTACAGATATTGCTGTTTCTGTGTGTTTCATTGGTACTTCTCATCTTTACCAGACCACTGGCAATGAAGTACTTCAACAAAGAAACCATACAGACCAATGCAAACAGTCTGATTGGAAAGAAAGCAGTTGTGATTCAGGAGATTGACAATCTGGCGCAGACAGGCCAGGTTCGTATCAATGACATTGAATGGACTGCACGTTCTGCTGATGACGAAAAAATCGGCGAAGGCACCGTTGTAACGATCGAAGAGATCCGGGGTGTGAAACTTATCGTAAAACAGAATAAGGAGGATTAGTTATGGGCGTGGTTTTTCTGATAGTTATTATCGTTATTGCGGTATGGGTCCTTGCATCCTGCGTCCGCATTGTACCACAGGCATATGCAGTAATCCTGGAGCGTCTGGGAGCTTATCAGGCGACCTGGAGTACAGGAATTCACTTCAAGGTTCCGTTTATTGAACGAGTAGCCAGAAAGGTAAATCTGAAGGAACAGGTAGTGGATTTTCCACCGCAGCCGGTTATCACAAAGGATAACGTAACCATGCAGATCGATACTGTCGTATTCTTTCAGATTACAGATCCGAAGCTTTATACTTACGGTGTGGAGAATCCGATCATGGCAATTGAGAATCTGTCCGCAACAACCTTAAGAAATATTATCGGTGACATGGAACTGGATGAGACACTTACATCACGTGAGACGATCAATACCAAGATGAGAGCTTCTCTTGATGAAGCTACTGATCCATGGGGAATCAAGGTCAATCGTGTGGAACTGAAGAACATTATTCCTCCGGCAGCTATTCAGGATGCAATGGAGAAACAGATGAAAGCTGAGCGTGAACGTCGTGAAGCAATCCTGATCGCAGAAGGTCAGAAGAAATCTACGATCCTTGTTGCAGAAGGTAAGAAACAATCCGCAATTCTGGATGCAGAAGCTGAGAAACAGGCAGCAATCCTTCGCGCAGAGGCTCAGAAAGAGCGTATGATCAAGGAGGCAGAAGGACAGGCTGAGGCAGTTCTGAAGTTCAGAATGCCAATGCAGAGGTATCCGCATGATCAGAGAGGCAGGAGCAGATGAGGCAGTTCTGACACTGAAGAGTCTGGAAGCATTTGCCAGGGCAGCAGACGGTAAGGCAACCAAGATCATTATTCCGTCGGATATTCAGGGAATCGCAGGTCTGGCAAGTTCGCTGAAAGAGATCGTCACTGATCCAAAAGCGGAGACAGATAAATAACAAAAGAGAATAAATGACATCGGGGAGAGAATTATTATGAACTTAAAAGGAAGAAACTTTCTGACACTGAAAGACTTTACACCGGAGGAGATCACATATCTTATCGACTTATCCGCAGAACTCAAAGCAAAAAAGAAAGCCGGCGAGCTTCATGAATATTACAGAGGCAAAAATATTGCACTTATTTTTGAAAAAACAAGTACAAGAACCCGCTGCTCTTTTGAGGTAGCTGCCCATGATCTTGGAATGGGAAGCACATACCTGGATCCGACAGGTTCTCAGATCGGTAAGAAAGAAAGCATTGCAGATACAGCAAGAGTTCTGGGAAGAATGTATGATGGTATCGAATATCGTGGATTTGGTCAGGAAGTCGTAGAAGAGCTTGCAAAACATGCAGGTGTTCCGGTATGGAATGGCCTTACGAACGAATATCATCCAACACAGATGATCGCTGATATGCTGACAATCCGTGAGCATTTCGGAGATTTAAAAGGACGTAAGCTTGTATACATGGGTGATGCCCGTTACAATATGGGTAATTCCCTGATGATTGCCTGCACAAAACTTGGCATGCATTTCGTAGCCTGCACAACTAAGAAATATTTCCCGAATGCAGAGTTAGTTGCTCAGTGCGAGGAATATGCAAAAGCATCCGGCGGAAGCATCACTCTGACAGAGGATGTTCAGGAAGGAACAAAGGATGCAGACGTTATCTATACAGACGTATGGGTATCCATGGGTGAGCCGGATGAGGTATGGACAGAGAGAATCCATGATCTGACACCTTATAAAGTAACAAAGGACGTTATGAAGAACGCAGGCGAGAAAGCAATCTTCCTTCACTGTCTGCCTGCATTCCATGACCTTAAGACAAAGATCGGCAAGGAAATGGGCGAGAGATTCAATCTGACAGACATGGAAGTAACAGACGAAGTATTTGAATCTGAGCAGTCCAAAGTATTTGATGAGGCAGAGAACCGTATGCATACCATCAAAGCTGTTATGGTAGCAACATTAGGAGAGCCGGAGAACAAATAATGGCACATCTGTATAATGAAGAAACAATTTCACAGGCGATAGACACAAAATGGGCGGGCAAAACCGTCCATTTTGCAAAAGAAACAGATTCTACCAATTCATGGATCAAGCGTCTGGCAAAAGATGGTGCAGAGCATGGAACTCTGGCAGTTGCGGAATTTCAGTCTGCGGGAAGAGGGCGTTTTGACAGAAGATGGGAAGCGCCGGAGGGCAGCTCTGTTATGATGACACTGCTCTTACGTCCGGAATTTTCACCGCAGTATGCGTCTATGCTGACACTGGTTATGGGAATGGCAGTGGCACAGGCAGCAGAGGAACTGGGGTTTAACGTAAGTATTAAATGGCCCAATGATATTGTGATCTCTAAGAAGAAAATCTGTGGTATCCTGACCGAGATGGGAACAAATGGTGTGAAGATCAATTATGTTCTCATCGGAGTGGGAATCAATGTAAACCTGAAAGAATTTCCGGAAGAAATGCAGGACAAAGCGACTTCACTGATTCTGGAGGGCGGTCATGAATATGACAGAAATCAGGTGATTGCACTGGTGATGAAATATTTCGAGATCAACTATGAGAAATTTATCCAGACCTGTGATTTTACTCATCTGCTGGATGATTACCACAGAATCCTTGCAAATCTGAACCAGCCGGTCAGAGTGATCGATGGTGACAGAAGTTTCGAAGGAATCTGCAGGGGGATTGATGAAAAAGGTGAACTGCTTGTGGAAAGGCAGAATAAAGAAGTTGTGAAAGTCAGCGCAGGAGAGGTTTCAGTGCGTGGGCTTTACAGCTATGTATAAAGATTCTGAATAATTTCGAAAGAGGGAAACAGTAATTTATGTATCAGGACAACATTACTCTCTGCGGCGCAAGTGCCTATGAGAAGAAATTTTATTTTAATCAGGATTTCAATGCACTTCCGGATCATGTGAAGAAAGAGCTTCAGATCATGTGTGTTCTTTACACAGAGGATGTAGGAGGAATCCTGACTCTGGAATTTGACGAAAACGGCAGACTTCAGTTTAAAACAGAAGCTCTGGAAGCAGATGCCCGCTACGATGAGATCGGAAGCGGACTGAAGATCAAACAGCTTCAGCAGGACAAGAAAGAACTTCTGGAATCTCTGGAAATGTATTATAAAGTATTCTTTCTCGGAGACATCCCGGAAGAAGAACTGAAGAAAACATCGGGCAGTGAGGACTGAATCCATGCAGACAAAGAATGAGCCGGTACAGGCAAGAGAACCATTCATGAAGATGCAGTGGAAAATAGGAAACGTACAGATTGACAATCCGTTTGTTCTTGCACCAATGGCAGGTGTCACAGACCTGCCATTTCGAACGCTCTGTAAAGAGCAGGGAGCCGGACTGATCTGTATGGAAATGATCAGTGCAAAAGCGATTTCTTTTCACAATAAGAACACCATTGCCCTGATGGAGATTGATCCATGTGAGCACCCGGTTTCCATGCAGCTTTTTGGCAGTGAACCGGATCTTATGGCAGAGGTTGCGAAATCCATTGAGGACAGAGATTTCGATATCCTGGACATCAATATGGGATGCCCTGTGCCGAAGGTTGTCAATAACGGCGAGGGATCTGCATTGTTGAAGAATCCGAATCTGATTGAAGAGATCGTTCGAAAAGTATCATCTGCAATCAGTAAACCGTTGACTGTCAAGGTGCGAATCGGATTTGAGAATGAACCGGTAGATATTGTTGAAATTACGAAACGTATTGAGGATGCGGGAGCAGCAGCACTTGCAGTGCATGGGCGCACCAGACAGCAGTACTATTCCGGCACTGCAGACTGGGATACGATCCGCAGGGTAAAAGAAGCGATTACCATTCCTGTAATTGGAAACGGAGATGTAGATTCTCCGCTGAAAGCAGAAGCACTGGTAAAACAGACCGGATGTGATGCTGTTATGGTGGGACGTGCAGTAAGGGGAAATCCCTGGTTGTTCCGCGAACTGAACCATTATTTCCGGACAGGAGAACTGTTGGAACGCCCGTCTGTAGAGGAAATACGTGAAATGATCCTGCGTCATGCCAGAAAACAGATTGAATTAAAAGGGGAATTCGTAGGAATCCGTGAGATGCGTAAACACGTTGCCTGGTATACTGCAGGCATGCGTCACAGCGCAGGGCTCAGAAGAGAGTCAAACACCATAGAAAGTTATGAAGCTCTGGAGGCGCTTTTATCAAGATTAGCATAAAAGTTAAAACCATGTGAAATGAGAAATATAAACAATAGCAAAGGCGCTCGGAATGCTTGACAATCCGGGTGCTTTTTTGTATAATACAGAAATTGTGAATATCCTAGAATAAGTCTGCCCTTTTTCAGGTATGATGTATCAGGAAGCACATAAATCCATGTAGTGATCCGGGGCGAAAAGAAACGCAGAAGACTATACCGGATGTTGAAAGGGAGTAAGGTTATTATGGAAGAAAAGAAAAACTTACTAACTTATGCAGGACTTAAAAAATTAGAAGAAGAGCTGCATGATTTAAAGGTAGTAAAGAGAAAAGAAGTAGCAGAGAAAATTAAGGAAGCCAGAGAACAGGGCGACTTATCTGAGAATGCGGAATACGATGCAGCGAAAGACGAACAGAGAGACATTGAAGCACGTATCGAAGAAATCGAGAAGATCTTAAAGAATGCTGAAGTTGTTGTAGAGGACGAAGTAGATCTGGACAAGATCAGCGTTGGATGTAAGGTTAAAGTACACGATTTTGAATTCGAAGAAGACATCGAGCTGAAGATCGTAGGTTCCACAGAGGCTAACAGCTTGAAGGCAAAATCTCCAACGAATCTCCCGTAGGAAAAGCACTTATCGGTGCGCATACAGGCGATGTGGTAGAAGTAGAGATGCCGGCAGGAATCATGAAATACAAAGTTCTGGAGATCCAGAGAAACGTATAAGAGACAGATGACTGAGGTGCGCGTAGAGATTTATCATGCAAAGGCATAACGCGCACCTTTCTCTGACTATATAAGCAGATAATAAGAAGTTTGTTATTTCTTATTTTTGTCTGTATATCTGATAAATTGATATTTGAAAATACAGGATTCTGTTAAATGGAATCTTCTGTTACATCTGATATCACATGGAAATGTAGAATAAATGTAACTATTCAGTAGTCTACTATCCCGCGAGGTGTTTTGGCACGTAAGTACCAAATCCCGAGACATACAAGCCAAAATGCCATCACCGCAGGTGATTTTTAATGCATTTTGCTCGTAACTGTGAAGGTACTGAACAGTTACGAACAAATAATAATTATACAAGTATATAAGGAGGAACCAAGGTGGCACAGCAGAAGCAGGAACAGGATTTAAACCAGTTACTGAAGGTACGTCGCGATAAACTGGCAGATCTTCAGGCTAATGGAAAAGACCCATTTCAGATCACAAAGTTTAACCAGACTCATCACTCAATGGAAGTGAAGAGTCTTTATGAAGCACATGAGGCAGAACTTCTCAAAGATCGTGCAGAAGTAGATGTAACAGGTCTTGATGAAGAACAGGCAAAGGAAGCTGTTAAGAAAGATTATGAAGAGAGAAGAGAAATCATGGACGCAAGCCCGATCCACGTAGCGATCGCAGGCCGTATGATGTTCAAGAGAGTTATGGGTAAGGCTTCTTTCTGCAATATCCAGGATTTACAGGGAAATATTCAGGTATATGTAGCAAGAGATGCGATCGGAGCAGATTCTTATGCAGATTTTAAGAAATCCGATATCGGTGATATCTTCGGACTGGAAGGTTTTGCATTCAGAACAAGAACAGGTGAGATTTCTATCCATGCAGAAAGCATGACTCTTCTTTCCAAGAGCTTACAGATTCTTCCTGAGAAATTCCATGGACTGACAGATACAGATATGCGTTATCGTCAGAGATATGTAGACCTTATCATGAATCAGGACAGCAAGAACGTATTTATCAAACGTTCCCAGATTCTGAAAGAAATCCGTAACTTCCTTGCAGACCGTGACTTCATGGAAGTGGAAACTCCGATGCTGGTTGCAAATGCAGGCGGTGCTGCAGCAAGACCGTTTGAAACTCATTATAATGCACTGAACGAAGATGTTAAGCTTCGTATTTCTCTTGAGCTTTATCTGAAGAGACTGATCGTTGGTGGTCTTGAGAGAGTTTATGAGATCGGACGTGTATTCCGTAATGAAGGTGTAGATACCCGTCATAATCCGGAGTTTACTCTGATGGAGCTTTATCAGGCATATACAGATTATGAAGGCATGATGGAACTGACTGAGTCTATGTTCCGTTATCTGGCAGAGAAGGTTTGTGGTTCTGCGAAGATTTCTTACAATGGTATCGAAATCGACCTCAGCAAACCTTTTGAACGTCTGACCATGAATGATGCGATCAAGAAATATGCAGGAATTGACTTTGATGAAGTTGCAGATGATGAAGCAGCTAAGAAGCTTGCAGATGAGCATCATATTGAATATGAAGAACGTCATAAGAAGGGTGATATCATCAACCTGTTCTTCGAGGAATATTGTGAAAAAGAACTGATCCAGCCAACATTTATCATGGATCATCCGATCGAGATTTCTCCGCTGACAAAGAAGAAACCTTCTGATCCGAATAAGGTAGAGCGTTTCGAGCTGTTCATTAATACATGGGAAATGTGTAACGCATATTCCGAGCTCAATGACCCGATTGACCAGAGAGAGCGTTTCAAAGCACAGGATGCTCTTGCTGACGCAGGAGATGAGGAAGCAAACCACACAGATGAAGACTTCCTGAATGCACTGGAGATCGGTATGCCGCCTACAGGTGGTATCGGATACGGAATCGACCGTCTGGTTATGCTGCTTACAGACAGCCAGGCAATCCGTGACGTACTGCTGTTTCCGACAATGAAGTCCCAGGGCGCTGCTAAGAACGAAGCAAACAACGTTGCGCAGGCTAAAACGGTTTCAGAAAAGCCAGTTGAGAAGATTGATTTTTCAAAGGTAGAAATCGAACCATTGTTCAAAGATGAGGTAGATTTTGAGACTTTCAGCAAGTCCGATTTCCGTGCAGTAAAGGTAAAAGAGTGTGTCGCAGTGCCGAAGTCAAAGAAACTTTTACAGTTTACTCTGGATGATGGAACAGGCGTAGAACGTACCATTTTAAGCGGTATTCACGCATTCTACGAACCAGAAGACTGGTAGGTAAGACACTTATAGCTATCACAAATCTGCCACCTAGAGCAATGATGGGAATTGAATCTTGTGGAATGTTACTTAGTGCAATCCATGAAGAAGAGGGCGAAGAAAAACTTCATCTTCTGATGGTAGATGACCATATTCCGGCTGGTGCAAAATTATATTAATATCAGGACACTTCGCTTTTAGTGAAATACTAAAGGCGGAGTGTTATTTATATTATAGGAAATTACTCTGTAATGTTCCTATAACATAAATAACACTCCGGGCAGGATCGCACTGCGATGGAGAGTAATGATACTGCTGCAGGTATGCCATATATGGCATATATAAGGCACAAAAAGGAATATGTCAATATCCCCCCGCAGGGCTTACTGATGTCAGAATTGTCTGATATCATAAAAGCCAGTTACCAATAAAGAAAAAGCGAGGGAACATGAAATGAAAAAGGGTTTATTGACAATGGCCGGAGTGCTTCTGACTGTATCACTGGTCAGTGCCGGAACAACAGTGCCTGTACTGGCAGAGGAAGAAACAACACTGGTATACGGAAGCGGAGATTATACCAGGATCAATCCTGCTATGGATGAACATGGAGAGATCAATATTCTGATCTTCAACGGTTTAACTGCACATGACGGAGAGAATCAGGTAGTTCCGGGACTGGCAGAGAGCTGGGATTTTGATGATGAAACCAATACTTATACATTCCATATGGCAGAAGATGCCAAGTGGCAGGACGGCGAACCTGTGACAGCAGAGGATGTTAAATTTACTATTGAAGCGATCATGGATCCGGAAAACGGTTCTGAGAATGCACCCAACTACGAGGACGTAGAGGAAATCAATGTTATTGATGATCATACGGTTGCGTTCAAGCTTGAGGACAAAAACGTTGCATTCCTTGACTATATGACAATGGCGGTTCTTCCTAAGCATCTGCTTGAGGGCGAAGATATGCAGACCTCTGATTTTTCCGTAATCCGGTAGGAACAGGTCCATACAAGATCGAATCCTGGGATGAGGGACAGGCGATCACACTGGTTAAGAACGAAGACTATTTTAAGGGTGAGCCTTCCATTGATAAAGTTGTATTCAAGATCGTACCGGATGACAATGCGAAAGCACTTCAGTTAAAATCCGGAGAACTTGATCTGGCATTATTAACACCAAAGGATGCAGCTGCTTTTGCTGATGATGAGGCATATACATGCTACGATATGAAGACTTCTGACTATCGTGGAATCCTGTTTAACTTTGGAAATGAATACTGGCAGAAAAACCGTGATCTGATCCCGGCAGTATGCTATGGGCTTGACCGTCAGGCGATCATCGACGCAGTTATCCTTGGACAGGGAATGCCGGCTTATGGACCTCTTCAGAGAAATATCTACAATTATGAAGATGTAGAGCATTATGATTACAATCCTGAAAAAGCAAAAGAAATTCTGGAAGCTGCAGGATGCGAGATGGGTGATGACGGATTCTATTATCGTGACGGCGAAAAAGTGGGATTTGTAATCAGCGTAAGTGCAGGAGATCAGGTACGTATTGATATGGCTCAGATCGCAGCACAGGAACTGAAAGAGATCGGCATGGATGTATCAGTAGAGATCCCTGCACAGACAGACTGGGCAGGACAGATGGCATTTCTCATCGGATGGGGAAGCCCATTTGACGCTGACGACCATACATACAAAGTATTCGGAACAGATAAGGGAGCAAACTACTCCGGCTATTCTAATGCAGACGTTGACAAGTATCTGACAGAAGCAAGACAGTCAGCTGATCCGGAAGTTCGTGCAGAAGCCTATGCTAATTTCCAGAAAGCTCTGGCAGAGGATCCGGCTTATGCAATGATCTGCTATATTGATGCCAACTATGTTGCTGACAGCAATATTAAAGGAATCGATCCTGATACAATTATGGGACATCATGGAGTTGGAATCTTCTGGAATGTAGCAGACTGGACTATTGAATAATAAAAAGAGATAAAGGTTGTGACGGGGGCACTAGAGGTGCCCCCTTTTTACACGAGTGGAAAAAGGATTAAAAATGGAACATTTATTAGAGGTTAAAAATCTTTCAGTCAGCATTAACGGTCCTGCCGGAGAAGTCCAGGCAGTAAGAGATGTATCTTTTTCATTAAAAAAGGGAGAGGTGCTGGCTATAGTTGGAGAATCCGGATGCGGGAAGAGTGTGCTTTGCAAAAGTATCATGAAGCTTTTGCCACCAAGCGCAAAAATAAAAGAGGGAAGCATCTGTGTGAACGGACAGGATATCACCTGTTACAGGGAAAAGGAGATGCAGAAACTGCGTGGAAGAGTTTTTTCCATGATCTTTCAGGATCCTATGACATCCCTGAATCCAACTATTAAAATTGGAAAACAGATTGGGGAAGCAGTGGTGATCCACAATAAGAACTACACGAAGGAACAGGTAAATAAGAAGGTTCTGGAGCTTATGGAACTGGTAGGTATCTCCCATCCAAAGGAACGATATCATCAGTATCCCTGGCAGTTCTCCGGGGGAATGCGTCAGAGATGTGTCATGGCCATCGCTCTGGCAGCAGATCCGGATATTTTATTTGCAGATGAACCAACTACTGCACTGGATGTGACCATACAGGCACAGATCCTGGATCTTCTGCGGGAAATACAGATGAAGCTTGGAACAGCTACCATACTGGTATCCATGATCTGGGAGTGGTTGCACGTGTGCAGACAGAGTAGCAGTCATGTATGCAGGCAAGATCGTAGAGATCGGCACAGCAGAGGAAGTGTATTATGATCCCAGACATCCATACACATGGGGCTGATGAGATCACTGCCTGCATTTGCAAATGGAAAAGAAAGCCTGTACACTATCCCCGGCATGCCTCCTACTTTGATAGATCCGCCGAAAGGTGATGCTTTTGCATGTAGAAACGAATATGCCCTGAATATTGATTATGAAGAAATGCCGCCTATGTTTAAGATAACAGATACTCATTATGCGGCAACCTGGCTGTTGGATCCAAGAGCACCGCAGATCAAATCACCTATGGGAGGAACAGCGCATGAGTAAAGAAGTTTTATTGGATGTCAGGCATTTGACTCAGCAGTTTCATCTGACAAAAAAGATCAAGGTAAAGGCTGTAGATGATGTCTCATTTCAGATCCATAAAGGTGAGACCTTTGGTCTGGTAGGGGAATCCGGTTCAGGAAAGTCCACAGTTGCCAGATGTCTGATGAATATATATCAGCCGGCTCAGGGAGAAATCTGGTATAAAGATGTAAATATCTGCGACAAAAAGGAATTCAAAAAGTATAAAAAAATGCTGCAGACCCGCCGCCAGATGATATTTCAGGATTCCGCATCCAGTTTGAACCAGAAAATGAAGGTGTCAGATATTATTACGGAACCAATGAGAATCCAGCATATCACACCTCCGAGAGGAAGCTTTGTGAAGGAAGCTGCTTTTCAGATGGAATATGTAGGACTTGAGAACAGTTTCCTGGATCGTTATCCATCTGAATTATCAGGGGGACAGAGGCAGCGAGTGGCCATAGCCAGATCTCTGTGTATGGAACCGGAATTTCTGGTGGCTGATGAACCGATAGCTTCTCTGGATGTGTCCATACAGGCACAGATCGTCAATCTGTTCCGTCATCTGCAGGAGGAGCATGGATTTACATTTCTGTTTATAGCTCATGACCTGGCTATGGTTGAGTATCTCTGTGACCGTGTGGGAGTTATGTATCATGGAAAACTGGTAGAACTGGCACCATCGGAAGAATTGTATTCCCATCCGGTACACCCTTATACAAAACCTTGCTGTCTGCAATTCCTGTTCCGGACCAATTAGGGAAAGAAAAAGAGTTCTGCAGTACTATGATGGGGAAGGAATGGAAAACAGCGTGTGGACAGAAGTGTCACCTGGACATTTTGCAATGCTTCCGGCTGAAGGAAAGGGGGGCAGTATATCATGAGACAAAAAAATTAGTTTACTATGGTAAAAATGCCTGATATTCCTGATCTCAGTATTTATATTGTCTGTAGCTGTATTTTATGTAGCCCGTCTTGCACCGGGAGATCCGTTGATCTCCTATTATGGTGACCGTACAGAGAAGATGAGTCCGGAAGAACGTGAATGGGCTATGGGAAAACTGGGATTGAACGAACCAATTTCTGTGCAGTATGTGAAGTGGGTAAAAAATGCCTTTCATGGAGAATTTGGAATTTCATTTAAATATAAACAGGATGTAGTAGAAGTAATCGGCGGCCGTATTGGCAATACACTTGTGCTTGGAGGAATCGGATTTATCATTATGTTTGCCGGAGCCTTACTCCTGGGAATTCTGTGTGCCTGGTACGAAAACCGGCTGGCAGACCGGATCCTGTGTAAGCTGGGAACCATATCCAGCTGTATTCCTGAGTTCTGGATGGCTCTGGTCCTGATCCTTGTTTTTTCCGTAAATCTTAAGATTCTGCCAAGCAGTGGCGCTTACAGTACAGGAAATGCAGGAGATATCGGTGACAGAGTGCTACATCTGATCATGCCGCTGACCATCGTGGTCATGGAGCATTTATGGTATTATGCTTACATGATCCGAAATAAGATCCTTGAAGAGGTTCGTGCAGATTATGTACTTCTGGCAAAGGCAAAAGGCCTGGATAAGAAAAAGCTTATGTTCAGACATTGTGTCCGAAATGTAATGCCTGCTTATCTGAGTATTATGGCCATTGCAGTTCCTCATGTACTTGGAGGAACCTATGTAGTAGAAAGTGTATTCTCTTATCCCGGAATCGGAGCTCTGTCCTATGAGAGCGCCAGATATCATGATTACAATCTGCTGATGCTGCTTTGTATGATGTCAGGAATCCTGGTTATTTTCTGTAATATCGTCAGTCAGACCATTAATGAACAGATAGATCCTCGTATGAAGGATGAAGTAATAACCGAGAAATCGGAGGTAGTAGAAGGATGACCAATCATTTATTTGAACTGGCAGGAAACAGAAAGACAGAAACCGTAATTCCCAAATCAAAGAAAAAGTGGTATCAGGGAAAACTCGTTGTTTCAGCAGCAATCCTGATTCTTATCGTACTGGGCTGCCTGTGTGCGGAACTGATCATGACAAAGGATCCTACTTATATGGATCTGTTAAACTATAACAAAGCTCCTGACAGGGAGTTCCTTTTTGGAACAGATACTATGGGAAGGGATATTTTTTCCATGATCTGGTATGGAGGAAGGATCTCAATTCTGATCGGTGGATTAGCCACAGTTATTTCTACTTTTATTGCAGTGGTAGTCGGTGCCTTCAGTGGAGTGGCACCTGCCTGGCTTGATGAACTGATCATGAGATTTACAGAAATATTCTTAAGTATACCAACTCTGCTCCTGATCATTTTGCTGCAGGCTATTATGGGAAATGCCAATATCCTGAGTCTGTCCTTTGTAATCGGTGTGACCAGTTGGACCAGTATTGCGAAAGTGGTACGTACAGAGGTAAGACAGATACGAAACAGTGAGTATATCATCGCAGCAAGATGTATGGGAGCCGGATTCTTCCGTGTTTTGTGGAAGCATCTGGTGCCGAATTTTTTCTCATCCATTATGTTTATGGTAGTCATGAATGTAAGAACTGCAATGATATCTGAAGCTACTTTAAGTTTTATGGGTATTGGACTTCCGATAGAGGTTATCACATGGGGAAGTATGCTGTCTCTGTCAGATAAGGCATTAATGACAGGTTCCTGGTGGATCATTCTGATCCCCGGAATTTCCTGATCGCCACAGTGCTCTGCCTGACCAATATAGGAAATGCCTGCAGAGAGCAGACAAACAGAAAAGAAAGTAACTTTTAAAATTTGACCGAAATCTCGCTGTTTTGTTGCTGATTTGTCTGATTTATGATATTATGGAAATATCTTAAAAAATCTAAAAAATAAGGCAGGAGTGGTCAAAATGTATCAGGAAGAATACAAACGTTGGTTGGCAGCAGATCTGCAGGATGCGGATCTTAATCCGGAATTATCCAAAATCGAAGGAAATGATGAAGAGATCAAAGATCGTTTCGCAGTAGCGCTGAAATTTGGAACAGCCGGACTTCGCGGAGTTCTCGGAGCCGGAACCAACCGTATGAATATTTATGTAGTTCGCCAGGCAACACAGGGACTTGCGAACTGGGTAAAAACACAGGGCGGTAATCAGACAGTAGCCATCAGCTATGACAGCCGTCTTAAGAGTGATGTATTTGCAAAAACAGCAGCAGGCGTACTGGCGGCAAATGATATCAATGTCAGAATTTATGACGCACTGATGCCTGTACCGGCACTTTCCTTTGCAACACGTTACTATGAATGCAATGCAGGTATTATGGTAACAGCATCCCACAACCCGGCTAAGTACAACGGATACAAAGCATACGGTCCTGACGGATGCCAGATGACAGACGATGCAGCTGCCATTGTATATGAAGAGATCCAGAAAACAGACGTACTTACAGGTGCGAAATATATGTCCTTCGCAGAAGGCGTAGAACAGGGAAAAATCCGTTTTGTAGGAGATGACTGCAAGCAGGCTCTCTATGAAGCTATCGAATCCCGTCAGGTTCGTCCGGGTCTCTGCAAGACAGCAGGACTGAAACTGGTTTACAGCCCGTTAAACGGATCAGGACTTGTACCTGTAACTCAGGTATTAAAAGATATCGGAATTACAGATATCACAATCGTTCCGGAACAGGAATATCCGAACGGATACTTCACAACCTGCAGCTATCCGAACCCGGAAATCTTTGCAGCTCTGGAGCTTGGATTAAATCTCGCAAAAGAAACAGGTGCAGACTTAATGCTTGCAACTGACCCGGATGCAGACCGTGTTGGTATCGCAATGAAATGCCCGGATGGTTCCTATGAGCTGGTAACAGGTAATGAGGTAGGTGTACTCCTTCTTGACTATATCTGTGCAGGCCGCATTGAAAAAGGCACAATGCCAAAGAACCCGGTAGCAGTGAAATCCATTGTTTCCACACCACTTGCAGATGCAGTGGCAGAGCACTATGGAGTAGAACTCAGAAGCGTACTTACAGGATTCAAGTGGATCGGCGATCAGATCGCACAGCTTGAAGCAGCAGATGAAGTAGACAGATTTATCTTCGGATTTGAAGAGAGCTACGGATACCTTGCAGGACCATATGTACGTGACAAGGATGCTGTTATCGGATCTATGCTGATCTGTGAAATGGCTGCATATTACAGAAGCATCGGAAGTTCCCTGAAACAGAGAATGGAAGAGATCTATGCACAGTACGGACGTTACCTGAACAAAGTAGACAGCTTTGAATTCCCGGGATTAAGCGGAATGGATAAGATGTCAGCTCTGATGCAGGGACTTCGTGACAAACCTCTCACAGAGATTGCAGGTCATGCAATTGTAAAAGTAACAGATTACCAGAAACCGGAAGAAACAGGACTTCCTGCAGCAAACGTACTGATCTACAAGCTGGATAACGGCGAGACAGTAGTTGTCCGCCCATCCGGAACAGAACCAAAGATCAAGATCTATTACACAACTCTCGGAAAGAACCTGGAAGAGGCAGAAGCTGAGAAAGAGAAGCTTGCAGAAGCATTAAAACCGATTATGGCATAAGCAATTGTAAGCAGAACTGAATAAAATATACCAAACCGGAAAGGCTGTGCTCATTGGAGGTGCAGTCTTTCTTTTTGTAACCCGCAGGGGCCTTATTGTTACTGTGAACCGAGTGAACAGTAACGACTTACTTGATTCGGTTAAATAGGATTGATATAATTAACACTCTTTGCTACAATAAAAAACAGCGAAAATAAGAATAAGACTGCTTATGAATGAAAGGAAAACATACTATGGAAGAATATGAAGTAATCAGCATCCCGGTATCTGACGGAACAGAACGGGATTTTGCGATCATGGATACCTTTGAATTTGAAGGACAGGGATATCTGGCAGTTTCTCTGATCGAAGGAGATGAGATCCAGGAGGGTGCTTACATTTACCGTTACCACAATGCAGAAGATGGAGATGTTGTGGTAGAGCAGATCACTTTGCCTGCAGAATACAAAAAGGTGACAAAATTTTACGAACAGATGTAAGCAAAAAAAATATCTCGAAAAGAACCTGCATCTTGTGGTAAAATAAAAAAATCAAATTTTGATCAATAAGAACAGGAGGAAAAAACAATGGAAAAATCAACCGTTTATTTTACTGATTTCAGATGTCCGGTTGGCACCAGCCAGCTTGATAAACTGAAGAAACTCTGCGTTACAGCCGGAATCAAAGACATTGATATGGATGGAAAATTCGTGGCTATTAAAATGCATTTCGGAGAACTTGGCAATCTGGCTTTCCTGCGCCCCAACTATGCAAAAGCAGTAGCTGATCTCTGTAAAGAGCAGGGAGGACTTCCGTTCCTCACAGACTGCAACACTCTTTATCCGGGAAGCCGTAAGAATGCACTGGAGCATCTGGAGTGCGCAAATCTCAACGGATTTAACAGTATTTCAACAGGATGCCAGATCATCATCGGTGATGGCTTACGTGGTACAGACGAAGTAGAAGTACCGGTAGTTAACGGCGAATATTGTCAGACTGCACTGATCGGACATGCGATCATGGATGCAGATATTTTTATCAGCTTAAGCCACTTCAAAGGACATGAAGCAACTGGCTTCGGCGGTGCTCTGAAGAATATCGGAATGGGATGCGGAAGCCGCGCAGGTAAGATGAAACAGCATGCCAGTGGAAAACCTGCAGTAAATGAAGAACTCTGCCGCGGATGTCGTCGTTGCGCAAAAGAGTGCGGAAGTGATGCGATTACATATCCGAATAAAAAAGCAGTCATTGATTATGATAAATGTAAAGGCTGCGGCCGTTGTATCGGAGCCTGTGGTTTTGATGCAGTATACAATCCAAACAGCAGTGCGAATGAACTTCTTGACCGTAAGATGGCAGAATATGCACAGGCAGTCTGTCATGGACGTCCGCATTTCCATGTAGCACTTGTTCAGGATATCAGCCCGAACTGTGACTGCATGGCGAAAATGATGCACCAATTCTTCCTGATATCGGAATGTTTGCAAGCTTTGACCCGGTTGCTCTGGACCAGGCCTGCGCAGATGCCTGTCTGAAAGCAACTCCGATCGAGAACAGCCAGCTTGGAGAACATCTGGCAAAACCTGACTGGCATTGCCACCACGACCATTTCAAAGATTCCAACCCGAACATTGAATGGCAGGCAACACTGGATCAGGCAGAGAAGATTGGTCTGGGAACCAGACAGTATGAACTGAAGATTGTGAAATAATATGTTTATCAGCAGTGGAAAATAAATGCGAAAAAGTAATAAACAAAAAGGACCGGATGAATGAACTATATTGTCTTTGACCTGGAATGGAATCAGAATCCTTCGGGAAAGAAAACACGTAACGACAGGCTTCCATTTGAGATTATCGAGATTGGGGCTGTAAAAGTAAACAGCAAAAAAGAAATAACGGATCATTTTCACCGACTGATCAAACCACAGGTCTATAAATGGATTCATGACAGCATCCATGAGGTAATTCATGTAGATTATAAAGATCTTATGAAAGGAGTGCCCTTTGAGCAGGCAGTCAGGGAATTTATTGACTGGTGCGGAGAAGACTGGTACTTTTTTACCTGGGGAAATCAGGACGTGATGGAACTTCAGAGAAATATGAAGTTCTATGGCCTGCTGGATCTGCTTCCCGGACCTGTGACCTATTATGATGTGCAGAAACTATACAGTATCAGTTATGATGACGGTACACACAGGTGTGCATTGGAGCATGCGATCGATGAGCTGAAAATAGAGAAATCCAGGGGATTTCACCGGGCGCTTGCAGATGCCTGGTATACAGCAAAAGTTCTGGAGAAAATAAATAACATAATCATCATCAATCATCCGTCACTGGATGTTTACCAGAATCCAAAGAAGAAAAAAGACGAGATACATATTTCCTATCCGGATCATGACAAATATGTATCCAGAGAATTTGCTACAAGAGAGCGAATCATGAAAGACCGCGAGGTGACCAGCACCAGATGTCCGGTCTGTCATCTGCCTGCAAAGCGCAAACTCCGATGGTTTATGAATAATCCAAAGGTTTATTACAGCATATCCAATTGTGAAGAACATGGACTGATAAGAGGCAAGATCCGTATCCGAAAAACAGAAGATGAGAAATATTTCGCTGTGAAGACATTGCGTTTCACAGATACAGAAGAAGCGGAAGAACTTCGTGAAAGAAAAGAAGTCCTCCGCCTCAGGCGAAAACTAAAAAGAAGCGTTGAGAAGGAGATCTGAAAGGATCTCCTTTTCATATTGCATTCCATATCCGACCATATGGCCGTCTAAATAATATTTACTTTTAATTCGCTTTGGACCGACAGAATTGTTCAGAAGTTTCTGCTTCTTTACAAGCTGGCTCACATCGGTTCCTGTGGGGACAGTTACGTACACATGCCTCATATAATAGAAGGAACACAGATTATTCCAGTCCTTTAACAGGTGCTTTTCGCATGGGAGAAATACTGCCGGTATCGGATCGGTATCTATATTCAGATCTACTTTTTCAAAATTGTCGAAGCCGTAATCCAGCAGAGAAGTTGTGTCAGGAAAAGCACCGTTTGTAGAATTCAGCACAACTGCAATGAGAATGGAATTTCCTCTCTTGGCATAGGTGACAAGCGTACTTCCCGCTGCATCGGTGTATCCGGTCTTTCCTCCCAGAACTCCATCGTATGCATAAGACTGTCCGGGCATCATTTTATGGTGATTGAGAAGATAACGGGTTTCAGACTGCTTATTAGTCGGAGGAATCTCATAAACCTGTGTGGTCACAAATTTACGGAATCTGGGATTATACCAGGCTGCCTTTGCAATCTTCATCATATCACCCGCGGTGGTATAATGCGTCTCATCCGGAAGACCATTTGGATTATTAAAATGGGTGTTTTTACAGCCCAGCTGAGCTGCCTCTGGTTCATCAGTTCAACAAACTTCTTTACAGAACCGCTTGTTTTTTCTGCCAGAGCAAGAGCCATCTCATTGGCAGATTCCAGCATCAGAGCCATCAGGGCCTGCTCTACTGTGAAAACCTCTCCTGTTTCTGCGTAAATGCTGGAGCTTCCGGCTTCAATCCCATAAGCTGCTTCCTGCGACATGGTGATCGTATCGTCCATATCCAGATATTCACAGGCCAGAAGAGCGGTCATGATCTTAGTGATACTGGCGGGATACAGCTTATCTTTGGCATTCTTGGAATAAAGAATAGTATCAGTGACTGCATCCATCAGCACTGCGGACTGTCCCTCGATATTAGGACCTGTGGGCCATCCTTTGACAGAATCAATATCTGAGGCCTGTGAATAGGTTTCCGAATGACCGGCTTCAGGAGTGGCAGAGGTCTCGGCAGCGTAAGTGACTGCAGGCTGGGAGGTCAGAATCCCTGCACAAAGCATTCCGGTGAGGAAACGTTTCATTAATTTATGAAATTTTGTTTTAAACATTTGAAATTACCCTTCATTAAATATACATAGTAGTTGCTTTCCATATCCTAGTACATCGTTTTAAATGACGTTCGGACAAAATATTCTACCTTATTATATCATTAATTACAATGCCTGTGTAAAATTTATATGATAGTATGTTAACAGTGTGTTACTGTTCGGGAGTTTGACAGTAACCAGTGTTATTAAACAGTAACAGGATTACCCTAATATTCAAAAAAAATACTTGACACAGTGAATTTTGTGACCTTATAATGAATCCGCATAGTTAAATAAATGATATGTCCACAAAAACGTTGATGGAGAGAGTAATTGCAGGGGAAAGCAGACAGCGAACCGGGGAGGGTGTGAGCCCGGTGGTGAGTAAATGCAGTGAAGATCACTCCGGAGTTGCAGCTCTGAAGGGTGTACAGACAGGTAAGAGCTGACGGAAATCCCCGTTAAAAGATTCATGTATCGGCAGAGGATGCCCGTACAATGTAACAGGTGGTATAGCGAACGTCAATAAACCTTCGTCCTTTTACAAAAGGGCGATTTTTTTATGGGCTTATTTTCGTTCTTAAAGGACACTGGAAATATTTTTCAGCGTATATAAACGTCCTGCATATTTTCAGGTGTCTGATACAAATAATTTAAACAGGAGGTAAATTACTGTGTACCAGAAAGTTGATACGAACTTAAACTTTGTAGACCGTGAGAAAAAAGTAGAAGAATTCTGGAAAGAAAACCATATCTTTGAGAAAAGTATGGAGAACAGAAAAGAAGGAGAAACCTATACATTCTATGATGGACCGCCCACTGCAAACGGCAAACCGCACATCGGCCATGTACTTACCCGCGTTATCAAGGATATGATTCCGAGATATCGTACAATGAAGGGCTATATGGTTCCGCGTAAAGCAGGATGGGATACCCACGGACTTCCGGTAGAGCTGGAAGTAGAGAAGAAACTTGGTCTGGATGGCAAAGAGCAGATCGAAGAATACGGTATGGAGCCATTCATCAAACAGTGTAAGGAAAGCGTCTGGAAATACAAAGGAATGTGGGAGGATTTCTCCTCTACTGTTGGTTTCTGGGCTGATATGGAACATCCATACGTAACTTACTATGACGATTATATTGAATCCGAATGGTGGGCATTAAAAGAAATCTGGAACAAGAAGCTTCTGTATAAAGGCTTCAAGATCGTTCCTTACTGTCCAAGATGCGGTACCCCTCTTTCCGCACAGGAAGTATCCCAGGGATACAAAACTGTAAAAGAGCGCTCCGCAGTTGTAAGATTCAAGGTTGTTGGTGAAGATGCATACTTCCTTGCATGGACAACAACACCATGGACACTTCCGTCCAACGTTGCACTCTGCGTAAACCCGGATGAGACTTACTGCAAAGTAAAGGCAGCAGACGGATATACCTATTATATGGCAGAAGCACTCCTTGACAAAGTCCTTGGCAAGCTTGCAAAAGAAGAAGGCGAGAAAGCATATGAAGTTCTGGAAACCTACAAAGGAACAGACCTGGAATACAAAGCATACGAGCCGCTTTTCGCATGTGCAGGAGAGGCAGCAGCAAAACAGAAAAAGAAAGCTCATTTCGTAACCTGTGATAACTACGTTACTATGAGTGATGGTACAGGTATCGTTCACATCGCACCTGCATTCGGTGAAGACGACAGCAGAATCGGACGTAACTATGAACTGCCATTCGTACAGTTCGTAGACGGACAGGGTAACCTGACAAAAGAGACACCATACGCAGGCGTTTTCGTAAAGAAAGCAGATCCTATGGTCCTCACAGATCTGGACAAAGAAGGCAAGCTCTTCGATGCTCCGAAATTCGAGCATGATTATCCACACTGCTGGAGATGTGACACACCACTGATCTACTATGCAAGAGAATCCTGGTTCATCAAGATGACAGCAGTTAAGGATGACCTGATCAGAAATAACAATACAATCAACTGGATCCCTGAGAGCATCGGTAAAGGACGTTTCGGCGACTGGCTTGAAAACGTTCAGGACTGGGGTATCAGCCGTAACCGTTACTGGGGAACTCCATTGAACATCTGGCAGTGTGAATGCGGACATATGCATTCCATCGGAAGCCGTCAGGAGTTATTCGAGATGAGCGGTGATGAGAGAGCCAAGACAGTAGAGCTTCACCGCCCATACATCGATGAAATCACACTGAAGTGTCCGGAGTGCGGTGGAGAAATGCATCGTGTACCGGAGGTTATTGACTGCTGGTTCGACTCAGGAGCAATGCCTTTCGCACAGCATCATTATCCATTTGAAAACAAAGAATTATTTGAGCAGCAGTTCCCTGCAAACTTTATCTCCGAGGCTGTAGACCAGACCCGTGATGGTTCTACTCACTCCTTGCAGAATCCACACTGCTCTTCAATAAAGCACCATACAAGAACGTAATCGTTCTGGGACATGTCCAGGATGAGAACGGACAGAAGATGAGTAAGTCCAAAGGAAATGCAGTTGATCCATTCGATGCACTGAACAAATACGGCGCAGATGCCATCAGATGGTACTTCTACATCAACAGTGCTCCATGGCTTCCGAACCGTTTCCATGGCAAGGCAGTTGTGAAGGACAGCGTAAATTTATGAGCACACTGTGGAATACTTACGCATTCTTCGTATTATATGCAGACATCGACAACTTCGACCCGACCAAATATGAACTGAACTATGACCAGCTTCCTGTAATGGACAAATGGCTGCTCAGCAGATTAAACACAACTGTTCAGGCTGTAGACAATGATCTGGCAAACTACAAGATCCCGGAAGCAGCAAGAGCACTTCAGGAATTTGTAGATGAGATGAGTAACTGGTATGTAAGAAGAAGCCGTGAACGTTTCTGGGCAAAGGGAATGGAGCAGGATAAGATCAATGCTTACATGACTCTGTACCATGCACTGGTAACCATCGCCAAGACAGCAGCTCCGATGATCCCGTTCATGACAGAAGACATCTATCAGAACCTGGTAAGAAGCGTGGATAAAGATGCTCCTGAGAGTATCCATCTCTGCGACTTCCCAACTGTAAACGAAGCATGGATCGACAAAGATCTGGAAGCAGACATGAAAGAGCTTCTGGAGATCGTAGTTCTGGGACGTGCCTGCAGAAATACAGCAAACATCAAGAACCGTCAGCCGATCGGAACCATGTATGTAAAAGCTGAGAAGAAAATGAGTGAATTCTACACTGACATCATCGCAGACGAACTGAATGTCAAAGAAGTAAAATTCGCAGATGATGTAGAATCCTTTATCTCCTACAGCTTCAAACCACAGCTTCGTACAGTAGGACCGAAATACGGTAAACTCCTTGGAGGAATCAGACAGGCTCTCACAGACATCAATGGAACAGCAGCAATGAACGAACTGAGAACCAACGGTGTCCTGAAACTGGATATCAACGGAAACAATGTAGAACTTACAGAAGAAGACCTTCTTATTGAAACAGCACAGACAGAAGGCTATGTATCCGAATCTGACGGTGAAACATCCGTAGTCCTTGATACAAACCTGACACCTGAACTGATCGAAGAGGGATTCGTACGTGAGATCATCAGCAAGATCCAGACCATGCGTAAGGAAGCCGGCTTCGAAGTTATGGACAAGATCGTAGTATACGCTCACGGAAACGACAAGATCCAGGATGTCATGAAAGCACACGAAGATGAGATTAAGTCAGAAGTACTTGCAGACGAAATGGTACTTGGCGAGACAGATGGTTATGTGAAAGAGTGGAACATCAACAAAGAAGCAGTAACTATGGGTGTTAAGAAACTGTAATTGACAACATTCGGTCAATTACTGACAAGGTACTGATAAGTTACAGGTATTTCACAGAAAACCCGAGACATACCGCGCGAATTTATGCGATTAGCATAATTCTGTGCATCGCGAAGCGTGTTGCTGTGAACAGTAACGATAACAAAAAAATGTTATAAAATTCGGCAATTATACACATGACAGACTGTCGAAAAAAGAGTATCATTATCCTTGACAGTCTGATTTCAGAGAGGAAATTGGAGGCAGAGATTCTTTGCCCCCAATTTCTCTGATATGAGAAAACAGAAGAGTTGACGGAATGAAGAGGTTCACCGGCAATATCCGCAAGGTGTATTGCTGAGAATAAAGTGAACAGTGAAACCATTACGGGAGGTATGAAATGACAAACGAAATGTTCAAGAAAGAGGCATTCAAGAAAAGCGTAAAAGACAACGTAAAATTCCTCTATCGAAAAACAATTGAAGAAGCTACACAGGAGCAGATTTTCCAGGCAGTAAGCTACTCTGTAAAAGACGTTATCATTGATAACTGGCTTGCAACACAGAAAGCTTACGACGAACAGGATCCGAAGATCGTATACTATATGTCCATGGAATTCCTGATGGGACGTGCTCTCGGAAACAACCTGATCAACCTTTGCGCTTACGGTGAAGTAAAAGAAGCTCTCGAAGAACTGGGATTTGACCTTAACTGTATCGAAGATCAGGAACCGGATCCGGCACTTGGAAACGGTGGTCTGGGAAGACTGGCTGCATGCTTCCTTGATTCTCTCGCAACTTTAAATTACGCAGCATATGGCTGCGGAATCCGTTACCACTACGGAATGTTCAAACAGAAAATCCAGAACGGTTATCAGATCGAGGTACCGGATAACTGGTTAAAGAACGGCTACCCATTTGAACTGCGTCGTCCGGAATATGCCAAAGAAGTACACTTCGGTGGATATGTAAGAGTAGAGTACGATCCTGAAAAGGGCGGAAACAAATTTATCCATGAAGGATATCAGGCAGTAAAAGCCATTCCTTATGATATGCCGATTACAGGATATGACAATGATGTAGTAAACACACTTCGTATCTGGGATGCAGAGCCGATCGTAGACTTCGAGCTTGATTCCTTTGACAAGGGTGATTACAAGAAAGCAGTAGAGCAGGAGAACCTTGCCCGCAATATCGTAGAAGTTCTTTACCCGAATGACAATCATTATGCAGGTAAAGAGCTGAGACTGAAACAGCAGTACTTCTTTGTATCTGCAAGCCTCCAGGCAGCAATTGCCAAATACAAAAAGAAACATGACGATATCCATAAATTATATGAAAAAGTAACATTCCAGATGAACGATACACATCCGACTGTAGCAGTAGCAGAGTTAATGCGTATCCTCATGGACGAAGAAGGACTCGGATGGGATGAAGCATGGGAAGTAACAAGAAAATCTGTTGCTTACACAAACCATACTATCATGTCCGAAGCACTTGAGAAATGGCCGATCGAGCTCTTCTCCAGACTGCTTCCGCGTGTATACCAGATCATCGAAGAGATCAATCGTCGTTTCATCCTTGAGATCCAGGCAAAATATCCGGGAAATTACGAGAAGATCAAAAAGATGGCAATTATCTACGATGGACAGGTTAAGATGGCTCACCTTGCAATCGCAGCAGGCTATTCTGTAAACGGTGTTGCACGCCTTCATACAGAAATCCTGAAGAATCAGGAATTAAAAGACTTCTATGAAATGATGCCTAAGAAATTCAACAACAAGACAAACGGTATCACTCAGAGACGTTTCCTGCTCCACGCAAATCCACTCCTTGCAGACTGGATCACAGAGCATATCGGACCGGACTGGATCACAGACCTTCCGCAGTTAAAGAAACTTGCAGTTTACGCAGATGATGAGAAAGCACTCCAGGAATTCATGAACATTAAGTTCAAGAACAAAGAGCGTCTGGCTAAATACATCCTTGAGCACAATGGCGTAGAAGTAGACCCGCACTCCATCTTCGATGTACAGGTTAAGAGACTTCACGAGTACAAACGTCAGCTCCTGAACATCCTGCATGTTATCTATCTGTACAACCAGATCAAGATGCATCCGGAAATGGAATTCTATCCAAGAACATTCATCTTCGGTGCAAAAGCATCCGCAGGTTACGCAACAGCCAAGAAGATCATCAAACTCATCAACTCCGTAGCAGATGTAGTAAACAATGACGCTTCCATCAACGGCAAGATCAAAGTTGTATTCATCGAAAACTACAGAGTATCCAACGCTGAGTGGATCTTCGCAGCAGCAGACGTTTCCGAGCAGATCTCCACAGCAAGTAAAGAAGCATCCGGTACAGGTAACATGAAGTTCATGCTCAACGGTGCTCCTACACTTGGAACAATGGACGGTGCCAACGTAGAGATCGTAGAAGAAGTTGGCGCAGAAAACGCATTCATCTTCGGTTTAAGCTCCGACGAAGTAATCAACTACGAAAACAACGGCGGATACGATCCAAACGTGATCTACAACACAGACGAAGAAATCCGTCAGGTACTGATGCAGCTCATCAACGGAACCTTCTCCAATGATACGGAACTCTTCCGCGACCTGTACGATTCACTTCTCAACACAAAGAACACAGACAGAGCAGACCGCTACTTCATCCTCGCAGACTTCCGTTCCTATGCAGACGCACAGAAACGCGTAGAAGCAGCATACAGAGATGAAAAAGGCTGGGCTAAGAAAGCGCTCCTCAACACAGCATGCAGCGGCAAGTTCACATCCGACAGAACTATCCAGGAATATGTAGATGATATCTGGCATCTGGATAAGGTTATTGTCAGAAAGAAATAATATGTTTGCTTTAACACCTTAAAGCAGATGGTAGAGAAACAGCAGAGAATGATAAAAAAGTTCTCTGCTGTTTTTGTGATGCTGGAAACAGGAAGATATTTTTGATAAAATAAGAAAAGATAATCAGTTTTGACAGAATGGAGGAATGCAAGATGCTGAAAATATTTTTTGGGGACAATCCGGGAGACAATTATATTTTTAATCCTGATGTGTTCTTCAATAACACATATGAAGATGAGTGGATCACATCAGAAACTTCCAGAAAAATGATCAAAGATATAGACGGATCAGAGGTAAAAGGTCCATGCATGATTGACAGCCCATTTCTCGGCCCGATTCCACCGGAACGCCTCTCAGGAGGAGTAAAAACTCTGATATTGATGCAAAATGATCCAGATCATATATTTAACGCATCTGCCTGCGGAAACAACTGTGCACAATGGATTTTAAAACTGGCAGAACAAAAAGACATCACAATTCGCCTGGGCTATATCATGGACTTTGGAAAACAGCCATTTGATATCTATATTGTAAACACAGGAAAAACGGTTCATTCCATGCTGGAACTGGATGACGAAATCATTGTAAACCGATTATTGAGAGGATAATAAAACATGACAGGAAAGTATGATATTGAAATATACAACAAACGAGTTCATTATCATCTTACAGTAAAGAGAAATATCACTGTCATTCAGGGAGATTCTGCAACAGGAAAAACAGAACTCCTTAGAATGATTTCTGATTATGAGAACAATGGCATATCATCAGGAATTACCAAAATATGTGAAAAACGATGTGTAGTAATAGAAAACGCTTCATGGAAAGAAAGACTTGCCACACTGCAGCAATGCATTATATTTATTGATGAAGGAGCACCATTTTTGCGCAGTAAAGAATTACCAGAATGGTAAAAGGCAGCGACAATTATTTCGTTTTGGTCACAAGGGATAGTCTGGAACATTTACCATATAGTATCGAAGAAATTTATGGCATGAGACAAGAGCGAGACAGTCAGAAATATCAAAACGCCAAAAGAATATATAATGAAACTTATCAGTTATATAATTTGCAGGCAAAAGAGGATATCCAACAGATCTGGTAATAACAGAAGACTCTAATTCAGGATACGAATTCTATCATAAATTATTCGGAGAAACATGTTGCTCAGCAGAAGGAAAAAGCAACATACTTCGTATCTGCAGAAGAGTCAGGGAAAAGAAATCCTTGCAATTGTAGACGGAGCCGCCTTCGGTCCGGAAATGCAGCATGTAATGCAATATATAAGAGATACCAGAAATAAAATCGTATTATACGCACCAGAATCATTTGAGTATTTGTTGTTAAGAGCAAATATTATAGATAAAACTTCTGAAGTAACAGAAAAGACTTATGAACTGGCAGACAGCAGACAATATTTCAGTTGGGAAGAATTTTACACTGCTTATTTGATAGAACAAACAAGAAACACAATATATGAATATAGTAAGAAAAAGCTCAAAGATACATATCTGACCTCGGGAAACTTCCGAAAGATTGTAAGCCAGCTTCCAGAGCAGATCAGGATTAACTGTTAGAATCGGTAAAAAAGAGAACACTACATCATCTTGTGATAAACAAGGAAAACTCACCACATTTGTAACAAGTTATAGATTTTAAACCCGAAAAATCAAGGAAAATAAATGCTTTTGAAGTGTATGAAATTTAAAAAAATCGTAAATTCTTGAGCATTACCCTTGACAAAAACTGGCTAAAGCACTATTATTAACCATAACAGACAGATTATGTCTAGGAATCTTTACCCAAAAAGAAATAGTTATATTAAGGAAAGGGGAACTATAATCATGACAAAGATTAAAAACACAAAGAAGGGCATGGCAAAAAAGACATTAAGTATGTCACTTGTTGTTGCAATGCTTGCTACTTCTAATGTGCCGGTATGGGCTGCTGAGTTCAGCGATGGTACAGATGTATCAGTTGCTACAGAAGCTCCGGCTGCAGAAGCATTCTCTGATGATGTTGCAGAAACTCCTGTTGTAGAAGACAACACAGCTGATGCTGCAACTGAGTCTTCTACTGGTAAAGAGTATACCGCAACTTAACACCTATGATGTACAATGGTAAAGCTGCAGATAATACAATTGTATGGGGGTCCGGAAATTTATCAACATCAGTTACAGTAACAGATAATAATGTCTTTACTGGAACAAAACCAGATTTAAAGGTTGCTTGGAAAGTTGATGGAAAGGTTGTAGGTACTTCTCTATCTCTTACAGCTGGTACGCCTCAGACTTGTAATATTAATATTGATTCTTCTCTTGTTGGTAAAAAAGTAACATTATTTGTTTACGCTGTAGATAGCGAAGACACAATCAAATGGAGTGCTACTTCCAACGAGATTACCGTAAATGCAAAAAAGACCGCTGAGGTTGTAACAGCTAGTGCTGCTGATGTTACATATACCGGCGAAATTCAGAAAGCTGTTCCAACAGTTACAACTGCTGAAACAGAATTACAAGTTACTGGAACAGGAACTAGCGGTGCAGTAACTTTAGCAGACCTTGAAACAAAATATACCATTGGCTATGACGAAAACAGTGACTATGTAAATGTAACAGATAAACCAATCACAATTACATTAACACCTAAGTCATCAGCATATACCGGATCTATTACAGCAACTTATAAGATCAAACCAATGGAATTAAGTGGTGGCTATGCAAGCCGAATGACAGCTACATTAAAAAACCCATCTGTTAAATATAAAGGAAGTGCTACAGGAGTTGTAAAAGTTCTTAAATCCGATATCGAATTAGTTGATGCAAAAACAAAAGCTGATTTATCAAATTATTTAGCTGTTGATAAAAATGGTTATGTAAATGTTTACAAAAATAACGTACTTGTTAATCCTTTTGTAGCTTTAATCTATGGAGTTCCGACAACAGGAAACAAAAATTATAAGATCACAGGCGGTGCTACTAGCGAAAGCGGCAGACAGATACAATCAACTAATGACATAGAGATTGAAATCGTGATTTAAGTACAGTGGAAGTAACAATTGATCCTGTACAGGTTAAGAATAACAATGCCAATATTCAGCTGTCTGATATTAATATTACTTATAAAGACAAAGAGACAGGTGAGTCATTAAGCATTAGTGGAGATGTAGATGTTACTATACCTACAAATACTGTTAAGGCTGGAAAATATACAGTTACAATTACTGCTAAAGCTGGACGAAAAGTAACAGGATCAACCACTGCTGTATTATCTATCTATGCTTCTAATATTGCGAATGCTGTTTTCAAAAAAGGAACAACTCCGATGGAGAGTACAACAGGCGGTATTAATAGTCTGACGGTTTCAAAATATTATACAGGGGAACCTGTAACATTTACAACAGATGAAATCGGTGTACCAACAATCGGAAGTGGCACTCCATTAGAAAACTCTGATTATGAAATTACATATGCAAATAATACAAATGCAGGTACTGCAAAAATGTTCTTAATTGGTAAATCCAGTTATGAGAACAGTATTAAAGAATATAATTTCACAATCAATAAGACACCAGTTACAGAAGTAACTGCAAATGACTATGTTGAAAAAATAGCTGATGCAAAACCAGAAGATTATAAGACCGCATTAGGCATGGTGATTAAGGCAAAAGTACCAGGAACAAACAAAGTCCTGACTCTGACTGAGGGTACAGACTATACTGTAGCTTATTCTATTAGCGGAACTACGCTTACAGCAACAGCTACTCTTAAGAGTACAAGCAACTTTACAAATCCAACTAATACTGCAATCCTTACAAAGACAGCCACTATTACAAAAGCAACATTAAAACCGGAAAACATCAAGTTAAGGGAAACTTCCTTCACATACAACGGACAGGCTGTTGAGCCGGCATTTGATGTAGTTGTAGATGGACACATCCTTCCAGGACCAACAGCTACTGCACCAGCATATACTTATACTTACACAAATAACGTAAATGCAGGTACCGCTACCCTGACTGTCAAAGGCACAGGAGATTACAAGGGAACTGCAAGTATCACTTATACAATCCAGTCTGCTGATGCTTCTAAATTAAAAGGAACTATTGCTACAAAACAATACAGAGGATATTCTCTGGAAGTTCCGGCTGATGAGATTAATCTTACTCTGGACGGAAAGAAGATTGATGTTGCAAAGAACTTTACACTGACTTATGGTGAAAATGTTAAGGTTGGTGAAGGTACAGTAACTCTTACACCTAAAAACAATAACTTTACAGGAACTAAGACATTAACCTTCAACATCTGTGGTGAAATGTTATCCACCACAACACCAAGTGGATTCGAGTATCTTAATGCGGATGGATTTGAAGTTACCGGTACTAAAAAGAAATTTGATTATGATGGTACTGCTCAGACATTTGCAAAGACTTCTCTGGTAAACAACACAGGAAAGACTTTAACTGAAGGCACCGATTATGAAATAAAATATGTAGACAACGTATATGGAAAGAAAGGTACTGACAGTAAGCAGTATGCAGCTGTTCTTGCAGTAGCAAAAGGCAAATTCGGTGGAAACCTTACTACTACTGCAACAAACGGTATTTCCGTAAAAGATGGTGTATACACAGATGCAGCCGGAAACAAAATTGTAAATGTATTTGCAATTGACTTTATTGAGATCAATCAGCAGGATGTTGCAGCTACAAACGTAACCGTTTCCAATGGAACATATGCAGCAGGTCTTCCTGTGAAACCGGCAGTTTCAATCGTAGTAAAAGGAAGAACTCTTGTTGAAGGTACAGATTATGATCTGAATGTATCTGCTAACAAAGATGTTGTAAATGCTACTGAAAAGAAGAGTCTTACAGTCACAATTGAACCTAAGAATGGATATACAACAGCAAGTGGTGCTAATTTAACATATTCATGGGGAATTGACAAATTTAATCTTGCAAATGCAGATGTAACTGTTAAAGATGAAAAACTGTCTGTTAAATGTGGAAAAGTTGAAGTTGCTGCTAACGAATACACAGTAACAAAAGATGCTACTGCAAATAAAGTTACTGTAACTGCAACAAAAGACAACAAGAACTATACAGGTTCTAAGACTGTTTCTGCTGTAGTGACAGATCCGACAGAAAAACCAGGTGCTCCAATGATCAGCAGCGTTAAAGTTGTTGGCAACAAAGCAACTGCACTCCTTTCCGGTGATACAGAAGGTGCTGCAGGTTACGATTATGTAATCTCTACAGACCGTGACTGCATCACAAACAAGAACTATGATTCTATCAGCAAGAATCAGGTTCAGACCTCTACTACATTCAAATATGTACAGCAGGGAACATACTACGCATACTGCCACGCTTGGAAACGTGATGAGAACGGTAAGAAAGTATTCAGCGACTGGTCTAATGCATATCCATTCGTTGTATCCGCAATCACACCGGACGCTCCGGTTATCACAAATGTAACAGTAAACGGATCTACTATCAAAGTAACATACAAAGCAGCTGCAAACGCAACTGGGTTACGACGTAGTACTTGGAACAGATTCCAAGAAAGAAAACGGTGAGACACGTCCATACCACTATGGCGATCACAAAGTACTGAACCTCAAAGAAGGTACAGTGACAGCAACATTCAAGAACGTACCAAAGGGAACATGGGTAGTTGGAATGCATGCATTCAACAGAACATCCGAAGACGGAAAGAAAGTATTCAGCCCATGGTCAAACCTGAAAAAGGCTACTGTTAAATAATCCATTTGGGTAATTAATACAGATTCCTAAAACAAAGAGACCTCGATCATTATGGTCGGGGGTTCTTTGTATGAATAAAGAAAGGCTCTATCTATGGGAAAAGATTTTTTGTATCATTACACCAACTTATTTGCATTTGCATCAATAATCAAAAATAGAAGTATCCGTTTTTCTCCACTAAGCAAAATGGATGATATAAATGATGGACAGTCAAAGGATTTTGAAACAATCAGCCAGTATGTATTTGCTAGTTCATGGACTTATTCAAACGAAGAAGTATACCGTTTTGGGCAATGTATACAAATGACATGCATGGCGTTAGAATTGGATTACCTAAAAATCCATTTAAAAAATATACTTGGAAAGAAGATCCATATCATAATAGTAACATTGATAAAGAAAATACGTTTCCTATTTCGGAAAAAAAAGCAAAGGGAGAGAATTATTTTATATCTCCTTTTTATGAAGAATTTTTTTCTGTAAAAGTAAATTATTCTGATGATGAAGACAAGTTAAATCCTTGCATAAAAGAAAAAGATCAGGTGTATTTACAGAACATCGGGACATATAAAAATAAAGCTTGGGAATTTCAAGCTGAATGGCGTTATAAACTAGTTTGTTTTCCAGAACCATATGAAAAAGTGGGAAATGCAAATACTTGCTTTTTAATGGAACAAGGAGTTTTGTTACCTGTTACATCCATAGATTTAAAAATAGATGATGCTTATTTTGAACAGATGGAAATATTAACAGGACCCAAGATGACGGGAGAAGAACGTCATTTTTTAGATTTTCTTATTGATGAATACGGAGCTTCAATAAAAAATCCAGTGCATTCCAGTCAGTTGAAAATCCGTTAAGAGAGTAAGAGTATCAAGAGGCTATCGGAAAAGGGATTGAGCAACCCAGAGACTTTTATCCTATTTTCAAGTTGTTAGAGCCCGCTTGAAACAAAGTAAATCCGATTATAAAAATGAAGGCTCTGGTCATTGCGACTGGAGTCTTTCTTTTCCTACAATGTGATAAAACAATCATATGGCAACCCTGACATTTCTTTGTTATGCTAACATTGGGATCTGACTATCCCTAATTTCCAAATAGAATAAGGCTAAATTTTTCATAAAGCCAATTTTCTTTAAAAAGAGAAACAACTGCAATCAGAGTATTCTCTCTCTTTTTTGATTGATCAAGATGTTTGATAGCAGACACTGCAATTTTTCTATCTTGCTGATTTTCCGGGATGTCATTATCCATCTTATTGTAATAATCTTTCCGCCTCTTCCATCTGGCAAGTCTTTCATAAGAATGCTATAATATCTCTAAAGCAAAAAATCTGAAAGGCGGTAACTGATATGGCAATGTTTTTAAATACCCCTCTTCCTTACAAAAGATATAAGAAGATTTCAGAAACAACATATTTTGTAGATAAATCCCCTATTCTGAATGACATATTTGGATGCATGGAAGAAGAAACACAGTATATCTGCATTACAAGACCGCGCAGATTCGGAAAAACGATCATGGCAAATATGCTGGGAGCCTTCTTTGGAAAGGCCTGGGATGCTTCGCAGATATTTGATCATTTAAAAATTGCAGATTCACCTGAATACCATCAGTATTTAAATCAGTATGATATCATTTATATCGATTTCAGCAGACTTCCGGAAAACTGCACCTCTTACAGACAATATATTAACCGGATCATTACAGGTTTGAAGAACGATCTGGCGGAAGCATATCCGGAATATCAGACAGACTCCATATATGCGCTCTGGGATATACTTTCCCAAATTTCAGAGCAGACAGACCAACAGTTTGTTTTCATCATGGATGAATGGGATGCTGTATTTCATCTTCCATTTATTACTGAAAAGGAAAAAGCAGAGTATATACTTTTCTCAAAACTCTGCTGAAAGATCAGGACTATACAGCACTGGCATACATTACCGGTATCCTGCCGATTTCCAAATATTCCAGTGCTCTGAGCTGAACATGTTTATGGAATTTAAAATGACTTCAATGGAAGCTTCAGCGAATATTTTGGCTTACAGACG
>ENA-OQDF01000027-OQDF01000027.1-human-gut-metagenome-genome-assembly--contig:-NODE-27-length-41558-cov-2.342811_pt1 | contig 41558 bp, 57 predicted proteins | sample MGYA00242769_ERZ504597 | MGnify/ENA primary metagenome ERZ504597 (study PRJEB26092, sample SAMD00036305) | human gut metagenome | host: Homo sapiens | study: EMG produced TPA metagenomics assembly of...
TGCAAAATCTGAACATTCATGATCTGTAGCAATTCCGGCCATCGCATATGCCTGCAGATCCATATCAGAAAGAAATGGTGCATGTCCATCCCTGACTTTATCCCTGAACAGTTCCAGTTTCCGGTGCATGGCTTCATCACCCTTTACAACTGATATGTAGTCCATGACTTCACCCAGTCCGAGAATTCTTTTTTTTGAAAGATAAGGTTCCATATCCTGTGCAGTAAGCGTGCATCCATTATCGTCGATTGCAGTTGCCGGAACACAGGATGGCATCATAACAAAAACATTGGCATCCACGTCTTCTGTCTGATTCAAAATATAATCAATGCCCTTTAATCCGGACACATTGGCCGATTCATGTGGATCTACGATAAACGTTGTCGTTCCATGCCTGGACGCCACTGTTACCAGCTCTGCCGGAGTCACAAGTGTAGATTCCAGATGCAGATGACTGTCTATAAATCCCGGACAGACATACCTGCCGCCCAGATCTGTTTCTTCTTCACCCTGGTAGTTTCCGATTCCAACGATCATTCCATCCTGAATCGCAATATCACCTTCCAGGATCTCTCTGGTAAAAACATTCACAATACGGGCATTTTTCAGTACAAATTCTGCTTTTCTCAGTCCACGGGTTACTTTTGAACATTTCTGATATTTCTGTAACTTCATAAAGCCCACACTCCTTTTTATTACCGCCCTTTACAGCAGTTCTATTTTTACCTTATTCTATTATTATCTGTGAAACTTCCGGCAGAAATTTAATCCAGTTTAATCCCGGAAAGTGCCTGTGCAAACGCATTGTTTACTGGTTCTGCTGCTTCTTTCTGCTGTTTTTTCAGATATTTCTGTACGTCTCTTTTGTTGACACCGGCTCCTTCTTTGGTTCTTCTGGCCTGGAAAGATGACAGCTTCTCTTTATATCCACATACACATACAAATGTTTCTTCTTTGCCTTTGACCAGCATCTCCATTCGCTTGTGACATTTCGGACATCGTGCATTTGTTGTACGTGAAATTGTCTCTCTGTATCCGCATTCACGGTCCTGACACACCAGCAGCTTACTGTTCTTGCCATTTACTGCAAGCATTCGTTTACCACAGTTCGGACAGATCTTATTCGTCAGATTATCATGACGGAAGGTTCCTGTTCCTGTCTTGATCTCAACAACGATCTCCTTGGTATATTCGCGAATTCCATCAAGAAAGACTTTCTGTTTCAGTTTGCCTTTGGATATATCAGACAGTTTCTTTCCCAGTCTGCTGTCAGTTCCGGCTTCTTAAGCTCTTCCGGTACAAGTTCCAGAAGCTGTTTTGCTTTGGAAGTCAGATAGATTTCATTGCCTCTCTTTTCCATAAGGAAGGTGTGGAAAAGTTTTTCAATAATATCTGCTCTGGTGGCAACTGTGCCAAGTCCACCGGTTTCTCCCAGCGTCTTTGCTGCTTGTGTATCTTTTGAGGACATATATTTCACCGGATTCTCCATTGCCGCCAGAAGCGTTGCCTCAGTAAAATGTGCCGGCGGCTTGGTCTTACCTGTTGTCAGACGAACACTGCCTATCGGAAGCTTCTCTCCCTGTTTCAATACCGGAAGCTTCTGGTCTTTCAGTGTCTGCTCTTCTTCGTCATCGTCCGTGCTTCCGCCTTCGTAAACTTCTTTCCAGCCAGCACTCACAACCGTCTTGCCACTTGCCACAAAACTCTGTCCCGCTGCCTTCCCTTCCATGGAAGTCTGTTCATATTCAAATGGAGAATAAAGAACACTCAAAAATCTCCGCACAACCATATCATAGATTTTGCGTTCTTCATTTGTCATATGATCCAGCTGCACAAACTGCTCTGTCGGAATGATCGCATGATGGTCGCTGACCTTTTTATCATCCACGAAACTTCCGTTTGTATGGATTGGTTTAGTAAGCAGCGCACCGGCAAGTTTTCGATATGGGCCGGTTCCACAGGCTTTCAGTCTCTCTTTGATCGTCGGGACAACATCCTTGCCGATATAACGGGAATCCGTTCTCGGATACGTAAGTACCTTATGATTCTCATATAATCTCTGCATGATATTGAGTGTTTCTTTTGCGGAAAATCCATATTTCTGGTTTGCTTCCCGCTGCAGAGTCGTCAGATCATAAAGTCCGGGAGCCATTGTTTTCTTAGGCTTTCTGTCCACAGATACAAGTTCCAGATCCGTATTGGAAATCTTCTTCTGGATCTCCTCCGCACGCTCTTTCTGAAAAGTTCGATAGCTTCCGTTCTTCGCATCTTTCCAGGTCCACTGTATTCCACCAGCCTGCAAAGTTACTCCAAAGTAATCCTCTGGTTTAAACTTACGTATTTCTTCTTCTCTTCTCGCAATGATTGCAAGTGTCGGTGTCTGTACACGCCCGCAGGAAAGCTGTGCATTATGTTTACAGGTCAGCGCTCTTGTTCCATTGATTCCAACCAGCCAGTCTGCCTCTGCTCTGGCAACTGCCGCACGATAAAGATTATCATAATCTCTGCCGTCTTTCAGATTGTGAAATCCGTCACGAATTGCTTTATCGGTTACTGAAGATATCCACAGACGGCGAATTGGTTTGTGACATCCGGACTTATCCAAAATCCAGCGGGCAACCAGTTCTCCCTCTCTTCCGGCATCGGTTGCAATGATGATATCACCGATATCTTTTCGGAACAGCTGTGTCTTCACTGCCTGATATTGTTTGGAAGTCTGTCGGATAACGACAAGTTTCATTTTATCCGGCATCATCGGTAGAGTTTCCATATCCCATTTCATATATTTCTTATCATATTCTTCCGGATCTGCAAGTGTCACAAGATGTCCCAGGGCCCATGTTACAACATATTCTTTGCCCTCAAGGATTCCGTTACCCTTCTGGGTACAATGGAGTACTCTTGCAATATCCCTTGCTACAGATGGCTTCTCTGCTATTACCAATGACTTCATACTTCTGCCTCTTTCTCAGGTTATTATCCGTTGCTGTCTGTTTTCCCAGCAAGCTTTCAGTTAAATCTGCTTTGATGTGAGTATATCATATCCCAACAAAAAGGAAGGTATGTCACCTTCCAATCTTATATCCTACGCCACGCACTGTTTCAATCAGATCTCCGGCGCTTCCCAGCTTCTGCCTGAGTGTCCGGATATGTACATCCACAGTTCTGCTTTCACCATCAAATTCATATCCCCATATCTGATTCAGAAGCTGTGTTCTTGATAAAACCATTCCGCTGTTTTTCAGAAGCAGCACCAGCATCTCATACTCCTTCAATGTCAGATTAACAGGTTCCTGATCCACCGTCACTATATGTCTTCCCGGACACAGATACAGGTTTTCCAGATGATATTCTTCTGCGCCTTTATCCTCTGCCCGACGAAGCCGTGCCTTGATACGTGAGATCAGCTCCATCATACGAAACGGCTTCGGGATATAATCATCTGCACCGCTGTCCAGTCCCATGACCACATCATATTCTGTGCCTTTGGCCGTCAGCATGATTACCGGAATCTTGCGTGTGTCCGGTCTGGTACGCAGTTTTCGTAAAATCGATATTCCGTCTTCTTCAGGAAGCATGATATCCAGAAGGATCAATGCCGGCACTTCTTTCTCCAGTTCTTTCCAGAACAGGGACGGTCGTTCAAATCCTTTTGCATCCATTCCCTGACTCTTTAATGTATATACTACAAGTTCACGAATACTCTCATCGTCTTCTACAAGATAGATCATTTATTTCCTCCTGCCTGTCTGTTTCTTCACAAACAGGTTCTTTTTATCTTTTTGCAAGTATAAATGAACGTTAAATTTCCGGCCTGCACAGTGTTAAATGTTTGTAAATTTCTGTCGAACATGCTATGATAAAGAGAACATAAGGGAGGAACTCATGTACTATTTTATTATAAATCCCAACTCCCGTTCCGGCAAAGGTGCTCTGATCTGGAGGGATCTGGAGAACATTCTGCGTGAACGGAATATTAAATACCAAACTTTTTTACAGAATATAAAGGACATGCTGTTAAGCTTTCTGCTTCCATTACTGCCTCGATTCCGGAAGATAGTCAAATCAAGCTGATTGCCGTTGGCGGTGATGGTACGATACAGGAAGTCCTGAGCGGAGTAAAAGATATTTCCCGTGTCATTTTCGGCTACATTCCCACCGGATCCGGAAACGATTTCTGCCGCAGTATGAAACTTCCACAGGATCCTATGAAGGCACTCGAACTGATTCTTTCCGATAAACGTCCACATCTGATGGACGTTCCTCATATTTCCTGTGGTTCCAACAGCAGTCGTTTCGCGATCAGCTGTGGAATCGGTTTTGACGCAGCGGTATGCCATGAAGTTGGCGTCACTCCTATGAAAAAGTCCTGAACAAAATCGGCCTCGGCAAACTGGTCTATCTCTTTGTCGCATTGAAACAATTGCTTTTCCTGAAGCCATCTTCTATGACACTGCTCATGGATGACAATAAAAAAGAAGAGTTTTCCAAAGTATATTTTACTGCCATCATGAATCAGAAATACGAGGCGGTGGATTCAAATTCTGTCCCGATGCCAGTCCTTCCGACGGCTATCTGGATGTGATCGTTGTAGACAGTTTGAGCAAACCCAAAGTAATATGTTGTCTTCCTACTGCTTTCTTCGGAAAACATACACATTTCAATGGTATCCACATTTTTCGCTGTAAAAAAATTGATATCCACAGTGAAGCCAGACTGGCCGTACATAAAGACGGAGAATCCGCTGGTCTTTTGCATGATTTTTCTGTATGTATGGAACCGAAACAAATCAATATGATCTCATAGAAGTAATTTCTGCAACGCAAAAACTTCCCCATAAAGGGGAAGTTTTTTAGTTGAATCCATAGAATTTCTGACATACTTTGTAAGCAGCTACAAACATTTTGCGTCCACCTCTGCCCGGAAGATTGGCTGCACGTCCCAGAATACTGTAACGCAGTTTATGATACAGCCAGAGATCCTGTTCACGAATATACTCCAGCATTTCTTTTTTCTTATCCAGTGCTTCCTGAGTACCTGCACGTACCAGCATGATCGAGGACACGGTCGTAATGATATCCAGATAGCTGAGCATATATTTCTTAAGATGTTTACTGTCAAACTGACAATTATGGAATGCGTCCGCCATCAATTTATTGACACGGATCTGCTGGTCAATTCTCTTAATCATTACCTTTTCATTGACAGACTGATCATCTCTTCCGATAAAATAACGATAAAAATTGACATCCAGATAGTACATATTCTTCACAAACGGAAGCGGCTCAAATGCAAACAGGTTATCCACATAGAATGTATGCTTCGGCAGTTCCAATCCACATTCGTGAAGCAGTTTTGTACGATAAATAATAGAATGCATCAACAGATATTTACCTTTTGACATATGCACACTGTCCCATCCGAAAATTTCATTCACCGGAAGACAATGTCTGTACTGCATGACTTTTTTTCTGGAAGCACCCTGTTTTTCATATACAAAATTGCTGATCAGCATATCCAGTGTTTTTGGTCCTCTTGTCAGTTCTTCAAGTGTTTTTAAGATTTGTTTATATGCCTCTTCATTTACCCAGTCATCACTGTCAACAACTTTGAAATAAAGGCCTGTCGCATTACGGATTCCGGCATTTACTGCTTCACCATGACCACCGTTTTCCTGATGAATAGCTTTTATGATCGTCGGATATTTTTCGGCATAAGCATCCGCAATCTCAGCAGTTCGGTCAGAAGAACCATCATTGACCACAAGGATCTCCACTTCTTCTCCACCTTTTAACAAAGATTCGATACATTTCTCCATATATGCTTCTGAATTATAACACGGAATTGCTATACTCAACAATTTCATTTTCCAGATTCCTCCTTCATGTATTTTACATAAACTCTGAATGCAGACGGAATCGCGTACTGCTTTTCAGACTGTTTTTTCTCAGCAAAAATAAATGGCAATCCTCTGTCTGTGTCCAGCGCTGCCACCCGAATCAGATATCCGGTCATCCTCCATTCAATATGCGAAAAATATGCTTCGCATCCGGAAGTTTCTCAATATAAAGCGGTTCCAGCTGCATATTTTTTACCTTATCCAGCACTTCCTCCCGTGTAAGATGGCCCAGGAGATTCGGAAGCTCATATAATCCGGCAAGAAGACCTTTTTCCGGTCGTTTCTGTATAGCAGTTTTCTCTCCGTCCTGAATCACAAGCACTGTCCTGTTTTGCAGAATACGCTCCTTCTTCGGTGCTTTGACCGGCAGCTCCTCTACTGTCCCGTGTCTGTATGCAAGACAGTACTCCGACACCGGACATGCTTCACAGCGTGCTGGTCCATTCGGCACACAAACCACTGCCCCAAGTTCCATCAGCGCCTGATTAAATCTCCTGGTGTCTCTTCCGGCATTATCCCCAAAGGTTTTCTTCAATCTGACGGCGTACTGACTGTTTCATAATATCCTGTCTGTCCTCTGTAATTCTGGATATCACACGAAGAACATTTCCATCTACTGCTGGTACCGGAATCTGATAAGCAATGGATGCGATCGCACCTGCTGTGTAATTCCCGATTCCTTTCAGACTCAGCAGTTCTTCGTAAGAAGCCGGAAGTACTCCCTCGTATTCACAAACTACCGTCCGGGCTGCCGTCTGCATATTGCGGACGCGATTATAATATCCCAGACCTTCCCAGAGCTTCATCAGCTTCTCTTCCGGGCATTCTGCCAAAGCCTGGACATCTGGAAGCTCTCCGATAAAACGCTGAAAATAAGGCTTCACGGCCTCAACTCTTGTCTGCTGAAGCATGATCTCCGATACCCACGTATAGTAGGCATTGTTCTGATCTCTCCAGGGAAGAATCCGTTTATTCTGTCTGTACCAGTCTGTAAGAGGTTGTACGATTTCATTCAGCATGCTTCTGTCTTTTATCTGATCATTTTTCATCTTTTACCCTCAGTATGTTTTAGTATAACATAATTTCAGCCAAATGCCAGTTGATTTTTTTATTTTACCGGATAGAATGTTATTACTTGGGATTATACCTGTAAATAATTATCTCCCATTACTAAAATTAATATTATTTTTGATACGAAAGGACCCTATTATGGACAGTATTATTTTTGATGTTGATGGAACTCTGTGGGATTCAACAGAAAGTGTTGCTCAGTCCTGGACCGCATATCTGCAGGAAAAAGAACATATGGATATTACCCTGACATCAGCCCGTCTGATGACACTTTTGGACAGACTCTGTCTGATATCGCACGCCAGATTTTCCCTGACTGTTCAGAAGCAGAACAGCTTCGCCTTATTGATGGATGCTGCCAGGCTGAACATGAAGCTCTCTTAAAAAATGTGCCCCACTTATGAGGATCTTGAAAAAATGCTGCAGATCATGTATAAGAAATGTCCACTCTATATTGTCAGTAACAGTCAGAGTGGCTATATTGAAGTTTTTCTTCAGACATCAGGTCTTGAAAAATATTTCAAAGGTCATCTTTGTAATGGAGATACCGGTCTGGACAAAGGCTCCAATATCCGTAAACTTGCAGACACATATGATCTGAAGTCCCCCGTATATGTCGGTGATACGTTTGGCGATTACCAGGCATGCCAGAAAGCAAATGTTCCTTTTATCTTTGCTGAATACGGATTCGGAGAAGTTCCAAAACCGGATGCACGCATCTGCAAACCAATGGATCTTGTCAATATTTCTTTATAAATTCTCTCAAACAAAACAGGCACGGAAGATTTTTATCTCCCATGCCTTGTTTTATCTTTGTATTTATTTCTTGATGCATTTCTTTTTCAGGTATACCACAAATCCTACAAGAATCGCAAGAATTGCAAGAATATAAATAAACTTTGCAGTAAGACTTGTTGTGTAAGAATCTATAAATGTCACGATACCAAACAGAATCAATGTCACTCCGGATCCCTTAGTCATTTTTTCTCATCATACTTTTCTTTGCGAAGTTTTGTGTTTCCACCCTTCAGAAAAATATCGCCATGTCCTGTCAGAAGCATGATTCCAACGATCAATGCTATTCCCGCAAGGATAAAATCAAATGATCTGTCCATTTTTTATCTCCTGTAATTATATATTAGTAAAAGCATACGATTGGCACACCATACTGTATGATATCATACAGAACCGCTGCATTATCCGGTGGAAGATTGATACATCCGTGAGATCCGTCCGTAAGATAAATATCGCCACCGAATTCATCTCTCCATGACGCATCATGGAACCCAATACCTCCATCAAATGGCATCCAGTACTGTACCTCTGATTCATATTCATAAGTTCCGTCTGCTTTCATGGTTCCTCTCAGTACATCCGGACTTTTCTTATAGTACAATGTAAAGATACCTGCATGTGTCTGACGATCAGCATAACTCATATTTCCAGATACAAAATCTGACTCAAAGATATCGGAACCATTTGATAATAATACATATGCTGTTCACTTAAATCTACTTCTATATAAGTGTCACCCAGATCATTCACTCCGTAAGAATTGGCCGTCTGTGAATAAACAGGCTCTCTGGTCGTCTGTGTACCAGACTGAATTTCCTTGCTCAGCTGAGCAGCCTCGGCAGCCTGATCGATTTTCCAGCCATATACAGAACTGGAAACGTAAACGGTTCTGCCACTTGTGGTCTGGAACTCACGCTCCGTACCGACCGTATCATAAGTAGCTGCAAGCTGTGCAACATAATCTGCAACATGCTGCTGGAAGGAATTATCGTCCCAGATCAGCTGACCTTTCTCATCAAACTGCAGCCAGTCTTTGATCGTGTCGCCATTCAGAGTTGTTGTCTGACTGCCAATGTATAGGTAATACTTGCTTTTGTATAATTATTACATGCTTCCAGTGCAGACTGCAGTGCCGGATCATCCTGTGTAACCTCTGCATTCACATATGCCTCCGGTGTATCACTGAAATTTACCGAAGTCTGACCTGCATCTACAGCAGCATTCAGTACTTTATATGCTTCTTTGATATTCAGTTTACTTCCCACTGTTTCCGGTACGATCACAAACTGTCCGTTCTGATATGCAACATATGCATTTTCCGGTTCTGTCTGATTCTCTGCCTGGGCACAGCTGAGTGTCTTAAGCTGTTCTTGCAACTGTGTTCTGTTATACCCTGTATTCTCGGATACAGTATAACTTTTCTGTTCATAGAGTCCTCTGATCCACTCATATGGCTTCTGCTGTTTCAGAAGCTTCAGAACTTCTCCTGTAGAAAGGTACTGATAACTGATATCCGCTCCGGAAATCGTCTGTGGTGCCTGATCTCTGGCTGAAACTTCAATGGTATAATTCTCAAACTTTGTTTGAAAAGATTTTCTACCTCTGCTGCCGTCATCTGAGAACAGTTCACACCATTGATCCACGTACCTTCAAAGAATCTGTCCGCAAAATAATAACTTGCAGCCGCATAAGCACTCCCGCCAAGAACTACGATCATCAACATAATAAGGCCAAAAATCCGCGCCCCTTTGTGTTTCTTCGCAGGTTTAGAATTCTGATACTCTGGTTTTGCTGATCTGTTCTTTTGCGTATTTGTTTTTCTGGATTTTTTCTTCCTGGAAGTTGACTGATCCGGCATTTCCATATCATCTACCGGAACATATACAACCGGACCTGGTCTGGCAGATTTGCGATGATGTCTTACCGGCTGTGGATCTGGTTCTTCCTCTGCAGAATCATCATAATCTCCAAGGTCATCCATCTCATCTTCGTCCGTTTCCGGTGGAGCTATGATTTTATCCATGGTTGCATTGATTTCTTCTTCAATGCCTGTATTCTCATCCGACACTCCAGAAGTGTCTTCCTGAAGTCCGTCCCTCATTTCTTTGTTGCTCATTTAATATACTCCCTGAATATAAACAATTGAATACAACCATCTATTTATCCTGTTTTTTCCTGTAACGTTTCCATTATAACATACTTCTGTATTTTTGCACCTTAATTTATTGCTTTTTTATATTCTTTTTCCGAGGGTTGGAGCATTATAGTAACAAACCCCTGAATCTTAAGACTCAGAGGTTTGTTCAAAGTTCTGTTTATTTTAGATATTGTGATTATTTCTCAACCAGAAGACTTCTCCCGTCATTTCTGCAGGCTGTTCCATTCCCATCAGCTGAATCAGAGTCGGGATGATATCTGCGAGGCATCCGTTCTCTCTCAGAGTGTATTTCGGATCAGCGTTTACAAGAATGAACGGAACCGGATTCGTTGTATGAGCAGTCCATGGCTCTCCTGTCTCATAATCAATCAGCTGCTCTGCATTTCCGTGGTCAGCACAGATAAACATCTGTCCGTCAACTTCTTTGAGAGCTTCTACTGCTCTTCCCACACATCCATCAACTGTTTCGATTGCTTTGACAGCTGCTGCCTGTACACCAGTATGACCTACCATATCCGGGTTTGCAAAATTGATAATGATCACATCATATTTATCAGATTTGATTGCATCCACCAGCTTGTCACAAACTTCCGGTGCGCTCATCTCCGGCTGAAGGTCATAAGTTGCAACCTTCGGAGATTTAACGAGGATTCTGTCTTCTCCTTTGTTTGGTTCTTCTACTCCACCGTTAAAGAAGAAAGTAACATGTGCATATTTCTCTGTCTCAGCAATACGAACCTGTGTCATATCATGAGCCGCAAGATATTCACCAAATGTATTCTTAAGAAGTACTTTGTGGAACGCAACCTGTTTGTTCTGAATTGTTTCATCATAATCTGTAAAGCAGACATAAGTAAGATCCAGTTTCTTAGCTCTTTCGAAGCCTTTGAATTCATCATCACAGAATGCTCTTGTGATCTCACGTGCACGGTCTGGACGGAAGTTAAAGAATACTACAGAATCTTTGTCCTGGATCTTTGCAACCGGCTGTCCGTCTTTCTCAATAACTGTCGGAAGGACGAATTCATCTGTCTTATCATTATCATAGGAAGCCTGAACTGCTGCTGCAGCGTCTGTACCTTTGACACCTTCACCTTCTGTCAGGGCTTTGTATGCAAGTTCTACACGATCCCAGCGATTATCTCTGTCCATTGCATAGTAACGTCCGGAAACAACACCGATCTGTCCAACACCGATTTCTTTCATCTTGGCTTCCAGCTGTTCAATGAATTCTTTTCCTGATGCCGGCGGTGTATCACGTCCGTCAAGGAAGCAGTGTACATAAACTTCTTAAGTCCTTCTCTCTTTGCCATCTCAAGCAGTGCATAGAGATGTGTATTGTGGCTGTGTACACCACCATCAGAAAGAAGTCCCATAAAATGAATAGCAGAATCATTTTCTTTTGCATTTTTCATTGCTGCAAGAAGTGCTTCATTTTTAAAGAAATCTCCATCGTTGATTTCTTTTGTGATTCTGGTAAGCTCCTGGTATACAATACGGCCTGCTCCCATATTCATATGCCCTACCTCGGAGTTACCCATCTGTCCGTCCGGAAGACCTACTGCCAGTCCACTGGCATTTCCTTTTACAAATGGATATTCTGCCATTAATTTATCCATAACAGGAGTTTTTGCTTCGTAGATTGCATTTCCCTCATGTTTGTCGTTCAGACCATAACCATCCAGGATCATTAATACGGTTGGTTTCTTACTCATAATGTTCTCCTTTTACTGTATACTTTTTCTGCATTTTACAGCAGTATTTACTGGTATCATTTCCTATTATATAGTACCAAAAATTTAGAATTTTTCAAGGATTTTATCAGAAAAGCTTAACGGAAGTACGGATAGTTTGTCTTTCGTATCTGCCTGGAGCTGTTCGAGCCAGCCTCCGCAGATTGCTGTCAAAAGTTCCTGCATCATCCCGCGGATTCCGGAGCAAATTTTTCCACACGTTTCACCATCGCGGCCAGACTTTTCAGTCCTCCGGACTGTACTTCACTCAGATTCTCATAACCGGATGCCTGTAATGTTGCAAAAAGATCTTCAATCAGAAGTCTCTTCTGTTCCATATCCATACCATCGATCCATTTGTGCAGGATTTCGATAAATCGGAGTGCCGTTTTGTTCAGACTGTCTCGCCGTACCAGCGCCGGTCCCTGCACCTCCCAGGAAAATGCATCATGCTGGAGAAGTCCCTTACTGGAACTTGCAACAATAACCGGTTCTTTTTCATGCTCCAGAAGCGTCCCTATAATAGAATACTCCGGAATAATGCGAATAATCTTCGGCATCATTTCTTTCGTTTCCGGCAGCTCTTGAAATTCTCTGGAAAATCCGGGTCCGTCATTAGAATAGATTTCAAGTATCTTTTCATGAGCACTTTTGCACATCACCGAGCCATAAATCGCAAGGTTTCCACCTTTAGAATGTCCTCCGACTCTGAGCATTCCATCTGTATGTTCCGAGATTTTCTGCAAATACTCTATGGCTCTTTTTTGTGCCGGAACTACACCTGTGCTGAGATTAAAATCTTCTTTCCATCCTATGATCGTATCATCCGTTCCACGAAAAGAAACATAGGAAGTTCCGTCCTCAAGAACAATTTCCATTGCAGCAAACTGCTGCTCAGCTTCCGTTACAATATCATTCACATAATTTCTTACCACACATTTTCCAAATCTGACAGACTTCGCCATTTCCATCATCATAAACGGAGCCAGGCGGATAAAAGATTTATCCGCCTCCAGTTCTTTCATCGTATGAAGTTTCATAAATTCTTTCGTCAGCTTTTTCAGTCCGATTCCCTTCTGTTTTGTCACTGCCGAAATTCCATCCAGATTCACATATGAAAAACATGCAAGAATCAAATTGTCCACTTCGTTAAACTGCGACTGTTCAAAGGAAAGATCCCCTCTCCAACTGATGTAATCCATAATATTTCCCATAAGCAACCCCTTTTGTGAAATTTTATACTCCGTCCACAAAGCAACTTAAGGTATCTCTGATCTATACGATCTTATTCTCCATATACACGAAGCATGCTACTTACTTTACGTACTGAGCTTCTTCCACTCAGTTCTTCCATTGCCGTACGGAAATCGCCTTCGCGAACTTTGGCTGTGATGACAACAACTTCGGCACTTCCTTCTGCACGGAAAGCTTTCTGAATGATCTGTGCTACGCTGACTCCATATTTTGCAAGACCGCAGTCATTTCAGCAAGTACACCACAACGATCCTCTACGATCAATCTCATAAAATAACGATTATAAGTATCTGCCATCTTCTTTACCGGAAGTTCTTTATAACAGGTACATCCGATTCTTGCACAGCAGTTTGCCTTAATATTTCTTGCAATATCAAAAAGATCTCCTACAACAGCGCTTGCTGTCGGAAGCTCACCTGCGCCACGACCATAGAACATGGCATTTTCTACTGCATCACCATTGACAAATACAGCATTATAAGAATCATTTACAGATGCAAGCGGATGACTGCTTGGAATCAGCATTGGGCAAACATATGCTTCAATTCCCTCTTCTGTATTCTTTGCAACTCCAAGAAGTTTTATGTCACAGCCCATTTCTTTGGCATATTTGATATCTTTTGCTGTAATCTTAGTAATTCCTTCAATATAAACATCATCAAAAACAACTCTGGAATTAAATGCTACAGACGCTAGAATTGCCACTTTTCTTCCTGCATCCAGTCCTTCAATATCTGCTGTCGGATCGCTTCTGCATAGCCAAGTTCTGTTGCAAGTGCCAGTGCATCTTTAAATTCCATTCCATCCTGGGTCATCTTTGTAAGAATAAAGTTTGTTGTACCATTGACAATACCCATAACTTCTGCCATATGATTACCGGCAAGACATTCTTTCAATGGACGAATGATCGGAATTCCACCTGCTACAGCTGCTTCAAACAAAAAATCCACATGATGTGCTTCTGCTGCATCAAGAAGTTCTTTACCATGTACCGCAATCAGATCTTTATTTGCCGTTACGACATGTTTTCCTGCATTTATTGCTGCCAGTATGTAGCTTCTTGCCGGTTCAATTCCACCGATCAACTCGATCACAATATCAATTTCCGGATCATTTACGATCTCATCCCAATTGTTGGTCAGAACGGCCGGATCTTCAACCTTTGCAGCAGCTTTTTCCAGATTACGTACCAGGATCTTCTTGATTTCAATCTGACTTCCAAGCTTCGGAATCATGTCTTCTTTCTGCTTCTGTAATACCTTATATACACCTGTTCCTACTGTACCAAAGCCCAGAAGGCAGCACGAATGATTTTTTTATCCATTTTGAAATAGGCTCCTTTCTCCTCGTCCCTTATCTCTTTATTCTTATATTACTGTTCACAGGTAATATCCCGCGAGGTGTTTTTCCATGAATATGCAAAATCCCGAGACATACGGGGCAAAATGCTATCACCGAAGGTGATGTGGAATGCATTTTGACCAAGCTACTGTGAACGAAGTGAACAGTGAATATTTTACCACTTGTGTTTAATAGTATTGTATAAAGCGGATTTTGTCAAGCGCGGACATTTGTACGTCTCTGGAAACAAAAAAAGCCAGATACCTCTTACCTGGCCGGTTTGAAGTATCTGACTCTTAAAATCATCTTATTGATAATTATTTGTAGTTAACGATCTTTCCGAAATCTGGTTTCAGGGAAGCTCCACCAACAAGTCCACCATCGATATCACCCATTGCAAACAGTTCTGCTGCATTTCCTGCATTTACAGATCCGCCGTACTGGATACGGATAGCTTCTGCTGTATCTGTGTCATAGATTTCAGCAACACACTCACGGATACCTTTGCAGATTTCCTGGGCCTGTTCGCTTGTAGCTGTTTTACCTGTTCCGATAGCCCAGATTGGTTCGTAAGCGATAACCATAGTTTTAGCCTGGTCAGCTGTTACGTTCTGAAGACCAACTTTAACCTGCTGACGGATCCAGTCCATAGTGATGCCCTGTTCTCTCTGCTCAAGAGATTCTCCACAGCACATGATTGGTGTAATACCATGTTCGAAAGCTTTAAGTACTTTCTTGTTAACGTCTTCGCTTGTTTCTCCGAAGTAATCTCTTCTTTCGGAATGTCCAAGGATAACATATTTAACACCAGCGTCAACCAGCATAGCCGGAGCGATTTCACCTGTGTAAGCACCTTTTTCTTCGAAGTACATGTTCTCTGCTGCTACAGCAATATTTGTACCTTTGCAGGCTTCAACAACCGGAACGATGTCGATTGCCGGAACACCGAATACTACGTCTACTTCATCGTTCTGTACAAGTGGTTTCAGAGTTTCTACTAATTTAACTGCTTCGCTTGGAGTCATGTTCATTTTCCAGTTTCCAGCGATAATTTTCTTTCTTGCCATTTTTATTATCTCCTTTTTTATTTATCATTAGCTGCTGCTACGCCCGGCAGTTCCTTTCCTTCCAGGAATTCCAGAGATGCTCCACCACCAGTAGAGATGTGAGTCATCTTATCGCCATAGCCAAGGATATTTACAGCTGCTGCGGAGTCACCACCACCGATGATAGTTGTAGCTTCTGTATCTGCAAGAGCTTTAGCAACTGCTTCTGTACCATGAGCAAAATTCGGCATTTCGAAGCAACCCATTGGTCCGTTCCATACAACTGTCTTAGCATCTTTTACAGCGTCACAGAAAATCTTTTCTGTTTCTGGTCCAATGTCCATTCCTTCCCAGCCGTCCGGAATGCATCCACGTTTTACAACCTGGATATTGCAGTCGTTAGAGAAGTCATCACCGATTCTGTTGTCAACAGGAAGAAGAAGCTTAACGCCTTTTTCTTCTGCTTTTTTAAGCATGTCTAATGCATACTGAAGATAATCATCCTCACAGAGGGAATTACCAATGTGTCCGCCAAGAGCTTTGGAGAATGTATAGGACATTCCACCACCGATGATCAGAGTATCAACTTTGTCAAGAAGGTTGTTGATAACAGAGATCTTGCTGGAAACTTTCGCTCCACCAAGGATAGCTACAAATGGTCTCTCCGGATTTTCTACTGCATTTCCAAGGAATGCGATTTCTTTTTCCATCAGATATCCAACAACTGCGGTATCTACATATTTGGTAACACCAACGTTGGAGCAGTGTGCTCTGTGAGCAGTACCAAATGCATCATTTACGAATACATCGCAAAGGGAAGCAAGTTCTTTACTGAACTCATCACCGTTTTTGGTTTCTTCTGCACGATAACGTGTATTTTCAAGAAGAATAACTTCTCCGTCTTTCATGTCAGCTACTGCTGCTTTTACGGTATCATCAACAACAACCGGGCTCGGAACGAATTTAACTTCCTGTCCCAGAAGCTCTGTGAGACGTTTTGCAACAGGTGCAAGAGAAGTTCCGGTTTCGGCTCTCCCTTCGGTTTGCCAAGGTGTGAGCAAAGAATGATCTTTCCGCCATCTGCGATCAGCTTCTTGATTGTAGGAAGAGCTGCTACCAGACGGTTCTCATCTGTGATTTTGCCGTCCTGCAGAGGTACATTAAAGTCACATCTTACCAGAACTCTCTGGCCTTTTACATTGATATCATCAACGGATTTTTTGTTTAATCCCATGCTAATATTCCTCCAAATTCATAAAAATGGGCCCGGTCCAAATCAGACCGGACCCTGACTGAGTCTATTTGTGTCATTGCAAAATGCAACAACTTACTCCACACTTTAACTTATGGACTTAATTAAGCGTTCAGAAGTTTTCCAAAATGTTTGATTGTACGAACCATCTGGCTTGTGTAGGAGTTTTCATTGTCATACCATGAAACAACCTGTACTTCTGTTGTGCCGTTCTCAAGTGGCAGAACCATTGTCTGAGTAGCATCAAACAGAGAACCAAATCTCATACCAACGATATCGCTGGATACGATTTCGTCTTCGTTGTATCCGAAGGATTCGTTAGAAGCTGCTTTCATAGCTGCGTTGATCTGCTCTTTTGTAACGTTTCCTTCAACTACTGCTGTAAGGATTGTTGTAGAACCTGTTGGGGTTGGTACACGCTGAGCGGATCCGATCAGTTTGCCGTTCAGTTCTGGGATAACCAGACCGATTGCTTTTGCAGCACCTGTGCTGTTCGGAACGATGTTAACTGCAGCTGCACGAGATCTTCTCAGATCACCTTTTCTCTGCGGTCCGTCAAGTGTCATCTGATCACCTGTGTAAGCGTGGATTGTGCACATGATACCAGATTTGATCGGTGCAAGATCGTTAAGAGCCTTAGCCATTGGTGCAAGGCAGTTTGTTGTACAGGATGCAGCGGAGATGATTTTATCTTCGTTTGTAAGTCCTTCATGGTTTACATTGTAAACGATTGTCTTAAGGTCGTTTCCAGCCGGAGCGGAAATAACAACATGTTTAGCACCTGCATCAATATGAGCCTGAGCTTTGTCTTTGGATGTATAGAAACCTGTGCACTCGAGAACTACGTCTACACCGATTTCTCCCCAAGGAAGTTCTGCAGCGTTAGCTTTTGCATAGATTTTGATTTCTTTTCCGTCAACTGTGATGGAATCTTCTCCTGCTACTACTTTGTCAGCCAGAGCATATCTTCCCTGAGTTGAGTCATATTTTAATAAGTGAGCCAGCATTTTCGGGGATGTAAGGTCGTTGATAGCAACGATTTCAAATCCTTCTGCTCCAAACATCTGACGGAATGCCAGACGACCAATACGGCCAAATCCATTAATTGCAACTTTTACTGCCATGATAAATTCCTCCTATGAAATAAATGGTTGATTATGGCGTTTGTTAAAGAAACGTCAACCTATTGCATATTGTATCGAAATCTCATACAAAAATTCAAAGGGGATTTTATAAAAAACATCAGAAATTTCTATTTAAAAGGAAATGAAACCATAGCATATGCGATTTTGCATGCTATAATAATGTCAATCCATACAAAGGAGGATACAAAAATGTCAAATCAGATCTTATGGGACTGCCATATGCATTCTTCTTTTTCTGCTGACTCAGACACATCTATGGAAGATATGATCCGCGAAGCAATCTGCCGGGGTCTCACCGGCATCTGTTTTACAGAGCATCTGGATCCTGATTACCCACCTACACCGGATAATGAAATATTTGAGCTGGATCTTGATGGATACAGAGAGACTCTCTTTAGACTCCGAGAAAAATATCAGAAGGAACTACAGATTCATTTCGGTATTGAACTTGGCCTGCAGCCACATTTGCACGACTACTTTCACGAGCTTCTGGCAACAATGCCGTTTGATTTTGTGATCGGATCTTCTCACGTTGTCCATGGATATGACCCTTATTATAAGGAATATTTTAAAGGGCGCGAAGAATCTGCATGTTACCGGGAATATTTTGAATCCATTCTCGAAAATCTGCATGCATTTTCTGAGATGGATGTATATGGACATATTGATTATATTGTACGCTATGGCCCGAATCAGAATAAATACTATACTTATGAACGTTACCAGGATATTCTTGATGAGATCCTGCGCACCGTCATTGCCAAGGGACGGGGAATTGAGCTGAATACCGGCGGTTTCCACTACGGCCTCGGAGAGCCAAATCCCTGCCGTGCAGTCATTCGCCGCTATCGCGAACTTGGTGGTGAGATCATCACTGTCGGTGCTGATGCGCATGGACCGGAAAAAATTGCCTATGATTTCGATAAGGCTGCTGCAATACTTGCAGACTGCGGTTTTAAGTACTATACTGTATTCCAAAACCGTAAACCGGAATTTGTCAAATTATAATTTTCAGATAAAGATACAAAAGGAGGAGATCCATCATGGCAAAAAACGTCTTCAGAAAAAGCGTGAAGCTGCCAAAACTTCTGCTTTCCAGGCTGCTGCTGCGAAAGCAGAAACCCCGAAAATAACTACAAAAAAAGTTCAACCAATTAAGGTTGAAACAACAAAGACTGAACCTGTTAAAGTCGAGACTAAGAAAACAGAGCCTATCAAGGTTGAAACAAAGAAAGTCGAACCTGCTAAAGTTGAAACGCAAAAAGCTGAAGCTGTCAAAGTTGAAACAGCTAAGGTCGAATCAGCTAAGGTTGAGACTAAAAAAACAGAGACTGCCAAAGTCGAAACTACAAAAGCTGAACCAGTCAAACTGGAAAATAAGCGTGATGATGATCACATCTATCGTGAGCGTCTTGCCCGTCATCTGGACGAGCTGAAATGGCTCTACTGTGAACTGTATCAGGATAACCCATATGTCACAATGCATCTCAATGATCTTCTCAAAGTCCTGAAGAAATTCTATGATATGAGAAATGATGCCCTGAAAGAATCTGATCTGAATCGCGAAAAAGATCCGACATGGTATAAACGCAACGATCTCATCGGTATGATGATGTATGTCAACGCTTTTGCCGGTACTCTTTCCAATCTGGAATCCAAACTGGATTATATACAGGAATGCAATGTCAATTATCTGCATCTGATGCCACTCCTTGACTCCCCGAGGGACGCAGTGACGGTGGTTATGCAGTTGCTGATTTCCGAAAGGTTCAGGAAGAACTTGGAACCATGGATGATTTTGCAGCACTGACTGCTGCCTGCCATAATCGCGGCATCAACGTCTGCCTTGACTTCGTCATGAACCATACATCCGAAGACCACGAATGGGCAAAACGCGCCCGTGCAGGAGAAAAAGAATATCAGGACCGTTACTTTTTCTTTGATAATTATGATATTCCTTCATTATATGAGCAGACCTGCCGGAAGTGTTCCCGACAACTGCACCTGGCAACTTCACCTGGCTGGAAGACCTTCATAAACATGTTATGACTACTTTCTATCCGTATCAGTGGGATCTGAACTACCGCAATCCGATCGTCCTGAACGAAATGATCTTTAACATGCTGTACCTGGCTAACCAGGGTGTAGATATTGTCCGTCTGGATGCTGTACCATATATCTGGAAGCAGCTTGGGACGAACTGCCGTAACCTGCCACAGGTTCACACCATCGTTCGTATCATGCGTATGATCTGTGAGATCGTATGCCCTGGCGTTCTTCTTCTCGGAGAAGTTGTCATGGCTCCTGAAAAAGTTGTTCCATATTTCGGAACTGTCGAAAAACCAGAATGTCATCTGCTGTACAACGTTACGACTATGGCAAGCACATGGCACACAGTTGCAACAAAAGATGTCTCCCTGCTTCGCCGTCAGCTGGATATCATCTCCGAACTTCCGAGAGATTATGTATTCCAGAATTATCTGCGTTGCCATGACGATATTGGATGGGGACTGGATTATGAATATCTTGAAAACTTCGGTATTCAGGAAGTACCTCATAAAAATATCTGAATGATTTCCTTACAGGAAAATATCCAGATTCTTTTGCACGAGGAGAACTTTATAATGATGATCCGCGTCTTGGTGATGCAAGACTGTGCGGAACAACAGCTTCTCTCTGTGGTATTGAGCGTTTTGGATTTGAAGGAAATCAGGAAGGTGTGGACAGAGCTGTCCGTTATGATATTACACTGCATGCATTCATGCTCTCTCAGTCCGGTATCCCGGTAATTTACAGTGGTGACGAGATCGGTCAGGTGAATGATTATTCTTACAAAGATGATCCGGAAAAATCCGATGATTCACGTTATCTTCACAGAGGAAAATTCGACTGGAAGCTGGCTGAAAACCGTCATGATCCTGCTACTGTACAGGGCAAACTTTTCCCTGTGCTTAATAAACTGGAGCATATCCGTTCAAGCCACAGTGTATTCAACAGTAATGTTCCAATTCGCACCATTGACACCTGGGATACTTCTGTTCTTGCTTTTATACGTGAGAATAATAAGGAGAAATTTATCGGTATCTACAACTTCAGTGAGAATGATAAAGTTGCATGGATCAATGAAGAAGATGGTATGTACACAGATCTTATCTCCGGACGAGAGATGGAAGCCAGGGGTGTGCAGATTCCGGCATTCGGATGTTACTGGCTGTGCAGAAATAAACAATAATTTTTAAGTACATAAATATACCAAAAGGCTCCGGTCACAATTGACCAGAGCCTTTTTATTCGAATTCCTATTCTATTTACGTAATTTATCAATAAATGCAGTAATTTTCCTGGGTTTTCTTTATCCAGAGAACGTGCATAGATTCCCTTCAGCCAGACAGTGATCACATCGATCAGTACCGGTGCAAAGGTCATCAGTATGAATACCAGGATGATCATTCCAAAATCCAAAGAACCAAGAGAAAGCAGTTTCTGGAAAATAACGGCCGCCGCAAAGAATATAAACTGCATACCGTAAATGATCGTCTTACGATAGGTATTCAGTGGTGCATAAACGGTCTTCAATGCAGCCATATAGTTCCATCCTGTAACAAGAACACAGGCTGTATTCAACATTTCTGTGGAATGATATACATTCTGACAAACGAGCATGACCGCAAACACACACGATGTAATCGTGAGTGCTGCCGGAAACGCATTGATAAATACATGCCTCAGGAACGTATGATCAATCTTCTCGTAATTGTTTTCCTGTGCAAGCAGGAATGTCGGAATACCTACCGCACACGCGCTGATCAGTGACATCTGGATCGGTTCAAACGGATACGTATTTCCAAAGAAGATCGTCAGCAATGACAACATAACGGAAAACATCGTCTTGATCAGGAACATGGATGCCGCCGTACGGATGTTGTTTACGACTCTTCGTCCCTGATTTACAATATGCGGCATAGATGCAAAATTTGAATCCAGAAGAACGACATTTGCAATATTCTTTGCAGCATCACTTCCCTGTGCCATGGCAATACTGCAGTCAGCCTCTTTCAGGGCAAGAACATCGTTGACACCGTCACCAGTCATAGCTACTGTATGTCCCTGGGATTGCAGTGCCTGAACCATCGCTTTTTTCTGCTGTGGCGTCACCCGTCCGAACACGCTGTACTCTGCAACTGCATCCTGAAGCATCTCATCGGATGTCAATGTCGTCGCATCTACATATCTGTCGGCATTTTTAAGTCCGGCACGCTTTGCAATCGCTGCGACCGTCACCGGATCATCACCGGAAATGACCTTAAGATCTACCTCCTGGCTTTCAAAGAATGCCAGTGTATCTGGTGCTTCCTCTCTGATCACATCTGTCATAAGCATCAGTGCAAGCGGTTCCAGTCCCTCTGGAAGTTCTGTTCCTTCTACCATCTGGGAACTATGCGCCAAAACCAGTACTCGAAGCCCGTCTTCAGCATATACCTGACATCGTTCTGTCAGCTCCTGGTTATCTTCTGGAAACAGGAACTGTGCTGCTCCCATCAAATATGTGCCTTTTTCTTCAAAAACGGCACCACTGTATTTTCTGTCGGAAGAAAATGGAATCACATGTTCCAGTGTCATACCCTGCTTTGCCGGAAAACGTTTACGCAATGCATCGATCGTTGCATTCTGATCTTTGAGTACGTACATCATATTGCACATGATCTCGCCGACTTCGTCCATAAATGCCGGACCTGCGTCTGTTTCATCTGCCGAAACCTCAGTTACAGAAACTTCTGTTATTTCTGTATCGGATACTTCGGCTGCCTGTACTTCTGTCTGTCTGGATTCCGTATCCATTTCTGTCAGTTCTGCTGATTCCGTAATCTCGGCCAGTCCTGCATCGACTTCCGCATCCGTACTCTCATCTTTAGAAACTCTGTAAGGCTCCACACGCTCCACGCACATGGTTCCTTCGGTGATCGTACCAGTCTTGTCCAGACAAAGTGTGTCAACTCTGGCAAGCGTCTCAATACAATAGAGCTCCTGCACCAGTGTCTTCTTATTAGCAAGGACAAGTGCTCCAAGTGTCAGTGCAACGCTGGTCAGAAGAACAAGGCCTTCCGGGATCATACCAAGGACTCCGGCTACCATACTTACGATAGAATCCTTAAATGTATCTCCAACAATATAGTACTGCTTGTAAAACAACAATGCTCCAATCGGTACAATAATGATACTGATCACCTTCAGAATCGCATTCAGAGAATTCTTCAGTTCTGAATTGTGACGCTTGAATTCTTTTGCCTCACTGGTGATCTGGGCTGCATAGTTGTCCTTTCCGACATGGATGATCTGACAGTTTGCCTCTCCGGAAGTCACAAAACTTCCGGAAAAAAGCTCATCTCCCACATTCTTGGGAAGATTGTCTGATTCACCAGTCAAAAGAGATTCATTGACCTCTACACTGCCTTCAAGCACCCTCGCATCTGCCGGTACCTGATCACCGGTCTTGAGACAGACCACGTCATCCAGTACCAGTTCTTCTGTCGGAACGGTCCATTTCTGTCCTTCACGGATAACAACTGATTTTCTCGCTGTAAGGATTGCCAGCTTATCGATTGTTTTCTTGGCACGTATCTCCTGTGCAATACCGATCAGGGTATTGATAACAATGATACATACAAAAAATGCATTCTTATAAGAGCCAACCAGAAGTACAAGCACCAGAAGTACAAGGTTCAGAAAGTTGAAAAATGTCAGTGTGTTTTCTCTTATGATCTGCTTATAGGTCCGGGTATTCGGATTCTCGTCCGCATTAACCTTGCCTTCTGCGATTCGCTCATTTACCTGTTCATCTGTAAGTCCTGTCAACATTTCACCTCACAATTTACTGTTTGCTACAAATTAATATTTCCAAACAGCATTCTCTATTTTACCGTTGGCATTCTCCCCCTCACAGCCGAATTTATTAATATTCTTCTTCCTCTTCACCCTCACTGATGTCAGACTTTGGTTTGTCCAGTCCCTCGATCACGATTCCATGTTTCTGTGCATAATCCCACAGTGCAGCATGGATTGCTTCTTCTGCAAGAGTGAGCAGTGTACTTTGACCGGCGGAAGTCCGTCCAGAGCTTCCATAACGGCTTTATTTGTGATCTGCATTGCCTCTTCGATAGTTTTTCCTTTTACCATCTCTGTTGCCATACTGCTGGTTGCAACAGCAGCACCACAGCCAAATGTTTTGAATTTGCATTCTTTGATGATATGAGTCTTATCATCGATATCAAGGAACATTCTCATGATATCGCCACATTTAGCGTTACCAACGGTTCCTACACCACTTGCGTTTTCGATTTCTCCTACATTTCTTGGATGCTGAAAATGATCCATTACTTTTTCACTGTACATAATATAACTTCCTCCTGTTATTTTCTTCTTATTTTCTTCGGTCTATCATCGTCTGCTTGATAAACACTTTTATTTATTACTGCTGATGTTTCTTGATAAAATCTTCATATAATGGAGACATACTTCTCAGATACTGTACAATTTCTTTCAGTTTATCTACTGTAAAATCAAGATCTTCTTTTGTTGTCTCATCGCTTAAAGTAAGTCTCAGAGAGCCATGTGCAACCTCATGCGGTACACCGATCGCAAGAAGTACATGAGACGGATCCAGAGAACCTGATGTGCATGCAGATCCACTGGAACCGCAGATGCCGTTCTGGTCAAGCATCAGAAGCATAGATTCTCCTTCAATGAACTGGAAACTTACGTTTACATTGTTCGGAAGACGTCTTACTTTGTCACCATTCAGTCTGGAATATGGAATCTCAGTAGTCAGGCGATTGATCAGGTAATCTCTCAGCTCGATTTCCTTAGCAGTACGTTCTTTCATAGTTCTTACTGCACGTTCTGCTGCTGCACCATATCCAACAATTCCAGGAACATTCTCTGTACCTGCACGACGTTTACGTTCCTGTGCGCCTCCATGTACAAAGGATTTGATCTTGACACCTTTACGAATATAAAGGAAGCCGATTCCTTTCGGTCCATTAATCTTGTGTCCACTGGAGCTCAGCATATCAATGTTGTATTCATCCACATCGATCGGTACCTGGCCAAATGCCTGAACTGCATCTGTATGGAACAGGATGCCATGTTCTTTGGCAATACGTCCAATTTCTTTGATTGGCTGAATGGTTCCGATCTCATTGTTTGCAAACATTACAGAAATAAGGATGGTTTCCGGTGTGATTGCTTTTTCCAGTTCATCCAGACGGACAACTCCATTCTCATCCACATCAAGATATGTGATCTTTGCTCCTCTTTCTTTTTCCAGATATTCACATGTATGCAGAATAGCATGATGCTCGATCTTGGTTGTAATAATGTGATTACCTTTGGACTTGTATGCTTCAAAGGTAGCCTTAAGTGCCCAGTTATCTGCCTCACTTCCGCCTGCTGTAAAATAAATATCTTCTTTTCTGGTATTCAGTGCATCTGCAATCTGCTGTCTTCCTTTTGTTACAGCCTCTTTGCTCTTCTGTGCAAATCATAGATACTGGAAGGATTTCCATAATATTCAGAAAAATACGGAAGCATTGCATCAAGAACTTCCGGAGCAGTTTTGGTTGTTGCTGCGTTATCCAGATATATTAATTTACTCATGTTTTTTCCTCCTGCTTAAAAAATGAAATTTTACATTTTTTCCTGTTGTTTTTTCCGGCTTTCTTCAATCAACTGATCCAGCATCATAGTATCTACCGCCTGTGTAATACTGTCGTTGATTCGTTTCCACACATATTTCGTCACGCAGATATCGTGATTCTCACAGGTGCTCTCATCTTCCATTCCGGAACACTGTGCAGCTTCCAGACTTCCCTCCAGAACCCTCAGGACATCACCCACGGAAATCTCTGCTGCCGGTCGTCCCAGCCGGTAACCACCACCGGCACCTCTGGTACTATCCACCAGACCAGCCTTCTTAAGCTTCGCCATAAGCTGCTCCAGATAGCTGTCTGAGATATTCTGTCGGCTTGCAATACTCTGAATGGAAACGGCTTCTGTTTCACAATGCAGACCCAGATCAATCAATGCTTTGAGACCGTATCTTGCCCTTGTTGACAGTTTCATCCACTCACCTCTTTAATTCCTAGTGTTTTCGTCGGATTTATTTCAAGTCATACTTTAGCAGAAACCCTCTGTTCTGTCAAGGAGGTTTTCTGCATATACTGTCAAAAAAGCCACAGGACGTTTTTCATGTCGAAAGAACGATTTTTCAAAGGAACTTTCCTTCTGACTTCTGCTGGCCTGATCAGCCGTATTATGGGCTTCTTTTATAGAATATTCCTTTCACATACCATTGGTGCAGAAGGAATCGGTCTGTATCAGCTGGTTGTTCCTCTGCAGCATCTGGTTCTTGCCATGACCACCTTCGGGATTCAGACATCACTCTCCCGCCTGATATCCTCTCACACGGCACTTGGAGAAAAAAGAAGCGCAGGACTGTTTCCGCATTGGTACCTTTCTTGCTCTTTTTCTCTCCGGCATGGCCGCATGGAGCATTTTTACTTTTCTCATTTTTTTGCTGTACAGATTTTAAAGGAACCGGCTACTGAATCACTGATTCGCCTGCTCGCCCTAAGTTTTCCCTTTGCTTCCGTCCATCTCTGTGTTAATAGCTACTATCTTGGACTAAAAAAGCTTCTTTTCCCGCTGCCACACAGATTCTGGAACAGGCCGTCCGTATTTTTTCCACCTGTCTGCTCTGGCAGATCTGTCTATCCCGCAATATTGCTGTCACCGCAATGATTGCAGTTGCAGGAAGTTTTCTCTCAGAGCTTGCCGCTGCTCTGTGTTCTTTTATCTGTATAAGTCTGAACAGTTCTGTATCTTCACATCATATAGAAAAACCTGTGCAAAAAATATCTGAGATCGGGCATATGGCACTTCCCCTGACTCTGAACCGGCTTCTTCTCTCTGTACTGACCGCCATCGAAGTTGTATTGATTCCCCAGTGTCTCCGTATGTATGGTCTCTCTCCATCCGAAGCTTTGAGTCTCTATGGAGTTTTTACCGGAATGGCTCTTCCCTGCATTCTTTTTCCTTCTACCGTTACCAGCTCTGCATCTGTCATTCTGATGCCCTCTGTTGCAGAAATGCAGCACTTGGACACCGCAGAAAAATCCGCTATATCACACGTACCACCTGTGCTGCCTGTATCCTTCTCGGATCTTTATGCACCACCGTTTTTTACTTTGGGGGAAATTTTGCCGGAACCATACTTTTCCATAATACAGATGCCGGACTCTACATTCGTACACTTTCATTTATCTGTCCGTTTCTTTATACAAATATTGCACTTACCAGTATTTTGAATGGTCTGGGAAAAACCGGAACAACACTCGTTCACAGTGTTCTCGGGATTCTTCTCCGAATCTCTTTCGTAATATTTGCCATCCCCGTCCTTGGTATACGTGGATATCTGTATGGACTTCTGCTTAGTGAAATTCTGCTCAGTCTTTTACATATTTATGCACTGTATCATATGGAATTTTAGCAATTACACATGGTAACTTTATAAAGTTTTGCGTTAAATATATAACATTTCTATCGACAACCACTTTTTAATCGTTTATAATAAACGCGATATGTCCGATGCTGTCAGACAAACGGGGAACGCCCCGCATATGCAATTATGAATATACCATTATGTCCGGTAAATTCCGGATGCGAGGAGGAAAATATGGGATTCACTTTTTTAAAGAAACTGCCTACACCTGCTGAGATCCGCAACCAGTATCCCATCGATGCTGCAATTCAGGAACTGAAAGCAAAAAGAGATCAGGAGATCCGTGATGTCTTTACAGGCAAATCAGATAAATTTCTTGCAATCATTGGTCCATGTTCTGCCGATAATGAAGATGCTGTATGTGATTATCTTCTTCGTCTGCGTAAAGTGCAGGATAAAATCGCAGACAAAGTTCTGATCATTCCACGAGTTTATACAAATAAACCACGTACTACAGGTGAAGGATACAAAGGTATGGTTCATCAGCCAGACCCTGAAAAAGCACCTGATATGCTTGCCGGGCTGATTGCCATTCGTAAAATGCATATTCACGCAATTCAGGAAAGCGGTTTCACCTGCGCAGATGAAATGCTTTATCCGGAAACTATCGTTATCTTTCCGACATTCTCTCTTATGTAGCTGTCGGTGCCCGTTCTGTTGAAGATCAGCAGCATCGCCTTACCGTCAGTGGTATGGATGTGCCTGCCGGCATGAAAAACCCGACCAGCGGTGATTATAGCGTTATGCTGAACTCTGTCGTTGCTGCACAGGGTTCTCATCGTTTCATTTACAGAAGCTGGGAAGTTGAAACAACTGGTAATCCACTTGCACATACTATCCTTCGTGGTGCTGTAAATAAACATGGAGAAGCTATCCCGAACTACCATTACGAAGATCTTCGTCTTCTGTGGGAAAAATATCAGGAAAAGAATCTCCAGAACCCGGCAGTTATCGTAGACACCAACCACTCCAACTCCAACAAAAAGTATGAACAGCAGGTTCGTATCGCCAAAGAAGTTCTTCACAGTCGTATGGTCGATCCTGAACTTCATAAACTGGTAAAAGGTTTCATGATTGAAAGTTATATCGAACCTGGCAATCAGAAGATTGGCGGAAATCATATTTATGGAAAATCCATCACAGATCCATGTCTCGGATGGGAGGAATCCGAAAAACTGCTTTACACAATTGCAGAAATGTGTTAATCACTAAGAACACCAAAAGGCAGAGCCGTTTATCTGGCTCTGCCTTTTTAATGTCTGGGATGTGCTTTCATATACACATCTCTCATTCTTGCTACATTCATTCCCAGATAAATCTGTGTAGAAGAAATATCCGAATGTCCAAGCATTTCCTGCACGCTTTTTACATCTGCTCCGTTCTGCAGCATATGTACCGCAAAGGAATGGCGTAATGTATGTGGTGTAATATCTCTGTGAATTCCGGCATCTACCGCATATCCTTTCAAAACTTTCCAGAATCCCTGTCTGCTCATAGATTTCCCCGAACAGTTTGTAAATAAAGAGGATTCTTTTTGTTCTTAACAAAAAAGCCTCTGGAATGCTCCATATATTGCAAAATTGCATTTCTGCTCACATTGCCGATTGGAATGATCCGCTCTTTTTCTGAATCATGGCAGATCACATATCCCATCTGCAGATTAATATCTGTAATCTGTAAATGGATCAGTTCACTGACTCTCATTCCTGTTGCATACATCAATTCCATCATAGCATTGTCCCGAATACCCTTAGGTGTGTTCAGGTTCGGTTGTTTTAGCAGCCTGTCTACTTCTTCTACCGACAGAATTTCCGGCATTTTTTTCTCTAATTTTGGCGGCTTTAGTGTTTCAGACGGATCTTCCTGCATTTTCCCTGTTCTTATCATATAATGATACAGTGCTCTTATTGATGCAATATTTCTGGAAATTGTAGATAATGCCAGATTCTCCTTCTGCAATTCCTTCAGATAACCTTGTAGATCCGTCTTGGTAACTTCTGAAAAATCCATAATCTTCTGATTACGAAGATATTCGGGCCAGTTTTTTCAGATCACGCTCGTATGAAATCTCCGTGTTCTGCGATGCCTTCTTTGCCTCTCGCATATACGCAATAAAATTTTCTATTACTTTTTCCATTCCCATTACTTCCCGTATTATATTAAAAATTTATCTTCCCCAAATGTATCTGTATTATACTTGCAATTTTACATAAAATCAAATCTTTTTTTCTGTGCTAAACCCTTTTAAAATCAGGCTTTTCCGTGTTTTCTACAAAATATCGCAGATTTATTGTCAACCAATACTATATATGGTAAAACAACCTTTAAAATATTTTCAAATTCTGTATTAAAATTTTCATTATGACCGGATTGCAGTAAACCTCTGACAGAATTCCAGCACACAGGACAACTGCACATATCAGCATTTTCACTATATAAGTCGATACCTGTCCCGAAAAAGAGCTATGGTTTTTCCAAATTCTCATCGAATATTCATATACATTCTTACTTACAGCAAAAAAACATGGTACGTAAATAATAAACTGAGGAAACATCAGTCCTATGCCGATCAAACCACCGTGAAATCCGAACTGAAGGATTGACATGGTCATCAACATACCCATTCCTATTCCCAACAAAATCATTCCACCTACCGCAACCAAAACCCCAAATATCGTCAGGCCACTGCCAGCAACAAGAAGAAACAAACCTCCCCTCATTCTCAGCACTTTCCAGAAATACTCTCTGCTCCCTTTTTCTGCATAAATTCCCATAAGATATAATGCAGATACTGTATTTTGTTTCCACTGCATTTTATATATCAGATTCGGAAGCACAATCCCAATGACACACCCAATAAAAAACAGATAATAAGCCGGTAATTCTCTGTTTTTATTTACTGATAGTTTTTGTTTCATCTCCTCACCCCATACCAGTCTACGGAGTTTTTCTCAGACTTAGAACATAAAAGGATATGACACTTCTCAGTATCATACCCTTTCTGAACTTCTATGTCCCCGAAAGATTACTTCGCATAATCTACCGCACGGCTCTCACGAATCACATTAACTTTAATCTGACCCGGATATTCCAGTTCAGCTTCGATCTGTTTGGAGATATCTCTTGCCAACAGAACCATATCTGCATCTGTAACCTGTTCCGGTACTACCATTACACGAATTTCCCTGCCTGCCTGAATAGCAAAGGACTTGTCGACTCCCTTAAATTCATTTGTAATGTCTTCCAACTGTTTCAAACGGTTTGTGTAAGTCTCAAGTGTCTCTCTTCTTGCACCCGGCCTTGCTGCTGAAATTGCATCAGCTGCCTGAACAATACATGCAACAAGAGATTCCGGTTCCACATCTCCATGGTGAGACGCAACTGTATTGATGACAACTGCGGATTCTTTGTATTTCTTACAAGATCTACGCCAATCTGAATATGTGAACCCTCTACCTCATGATCGATAGATTTACCTATATCATGAAGCAATCCGGCACGTTTTGCCATACGGACATCTACACCGATTTCTCCGGCGAGAATTCCTGAAAGCTGTGCCACCTCGATAGAATGTTTCAAAGCATTCTGTCCATAGCTTGAACGGAATTTCATACGTCCAAGAAGTTTCAGCAGTTCTGGATGGATACCGTGAACACCAACATCCATTGCTGCGTTCTCACCATCTTCACGAATCTGTGTTTCTACTTCTTTCTGTGCTTTCTCTACCATTCTTCGATTCTAGCCGATGAATACGTCCGTCAACGATGAGTTTCTCCAGAGCCACTCTGGCGATCTCACGGCGAATCGGGTCAAAAGCAGATAAAACGACTGCTTCCGGTGTATCATCAATGATCAGATCAACACCTGTCAGTGTTTCAAGAGTACGAATGTTACGTCCTTCACGTCCGATGATTCTACCCTTCATCTCATCACTTGGAAGCTGTACAACAGAAATTGTAGTCTCTGCGACATGGTCAACTGCACATTTCTGAATTGCATTTACCACGTACTCTTTTGCTTTCTTGCCAGCTTCTTCCTTGGCTCTGTTTTCCAGTTCCTTGTACATTCTGGCAACATCAACTTTGACATCATCTTCTACACTTCTGAGTAACTCGTCTTTTGCCTGGTCGGAGGTCAGACCGGAAATTCTTTCCAGTTCCTGTACTCCTTTTTGTTCAAGTTCGTCTACTTTCTTTTCTCTTTTTTGTAACTCAGCAACTTTTGCTGTGCACTCTGCCTCACGCTTCTCTACTGCATCCGCTTTTTTATCAACCGATTCCTCTTTTGATAAACACGTCTTTCGTATTTCTGCAGCTCGGATCTTCGTTCCTTGGTTTCCTTCTCAAGTTCATTTTTCGTTCTGAGGGATTCTTCCTTTACTTCCAATAAAGCTTCTCTCTTCTTCGTCTCAGCAGTTTTTAAAGCTTCATCTATGATGCTTCTTGCTCTGTTTTCTGCTGTGCCAACAACTTCAGCATCTTTTTTAGCTTTGTTGTTAACCGCAACCTTGCAAGTAAGAGGAACCGCAATAAGCAGTGCGACCGCTACAGCGACAATTGCTACAATAATTGTAATTGCCACAGGAGCACCTCCTTATTTAGTTTTCATTGTACAAATACAACAATACAAGTTTAGCTGTTTTTAGGATTTATGTCAAGTTTTTCTACATAATTTTTAACTCATAACTGCTCAGGTACAGAACCATTATGAGATATCCATTTCTTCCAATACGGAAAAATATCTCCGGACCGAAAACCACGTCGTGCCAGATACCCATACAGCCGTCTCATTTCCTTCTCATCAAGGCTGCTACCTGGAGCATATTTCTTCTCTACCATCTGCCGAAGGAGTTTCCTTTCATCCGGCATCTCCAGTTCTGCTGCTTCGTCCCATGCACTCTGGATCGTCTGACGGTCAATTCCTTTCTGCTGCAATTCCTGGAATATCTTCTGACGACTCTTGTCATGAATCCTGTACATAATATAATTCGTCGCATATCTCGCATCATTTACATATCCATAATCCTTCACATATGCGACAGCATCTGCTGCCAGAGCTTCCGAAAAGCCGGCACGGAGAAGCCGATCATATAATCCCTTCTCCGTGCGGTCCATATGTTCCAGAAGCTTCAGTGCTTTCTTACGAACTTCTTTCTGCTGCTGTTCCATATCTGTCATTCAATTATTCCTGCTCTTCTTCTGCATCCTGCGCTGCCGGATTCTGCTGTGCAGCCTCCTCTTCCGGAAGAAGATGATACTGGATTCTTACCTGTTTTTCGATTTCTTCACAGATTTCCGGATGATCTTTCAGGAAAATCTTCACATTCTCTCTTCCCTGTCCGATACGCTCTCCATTGTAAGAGTACCATGCACCACTCTTATTCACCACATTGCATTCTGATGCAAGATCAAGAATCTCACCTTCTCTGGAAATGCCAGTACCAAACATAATATCAAACTCAGCCTGTTTGAACGGCGGAGCAACTTTATTCTTAACAACTTTGACCTTGACATGGTTACCAACCATCTCGCCACCCTGCTTCAGGGTTTCTGTTCTTCTGACATCAAGACGTACAGAAGCATAGAACTTCAGAGCTCGTCCACCGGTCGTTGTCTCCGGATTACCAAACATAACGCCAACTTCTCACGAAGCTGGTTGATAAAAATAACCACACAGTTGGATCTGCTGATCGCTGCAGTCAGTTTTCTCAAAGCCTGCGACATCAGACGGGCATGCAGTCCAACATGGCTGTCTCCATATCACCCTCGATCTCCGCCTTCGGAACAAGCGCCGCAACAGAGTCCACGATTACAATATCAACAGCCCCTGAACGAACCATTGTCTCAGTGATCTCCAGAGCCTGCTCACCATTATCCGGCTGTGAAATATATAAATTGTCAATATCAACACCGATATTCTTTGCATACACCGGATCAAGTGCATGTTCTGCATCAATAAATCCGGCAATTCCGCCTCTCTTCTGCACCTCAGCTACCATATGTAATGCAACCGTTGTCTTACCACTGGATTCAGGTCCGTAGATCTCCACGATACGTCCCTTCGGCACTCCACCGACTCCAAGCGCAATATCCAGTCCAAGAGAGCCTGTCGGAACCGCTTCTACTACCATATTAGAACTGGAATCCCCAAGCTTCATTACAGATCCTTTACCGTACTGCTTCTCAATATGTCCAAGAGCTGCCTCCAGCGCTTTCTGCTTCTCTTCATTAATCATCTTATGGATTCTCCTTATATTTTCTTAATTTCAAACGCTCATACCAAACCTATGTTCGTGTTTTCTTCTTATATGCTATTATAAATCGTCGGCAAAGTCAAGCAAAACTTTTCGACAAAAAGGGCACCGTTTCTGCACGGTGCCCTGCATCATATTTGGGTTTACTCCTTATTTATCACCGATCAGCCAGTTGTACATTTCTTCGTACTGTTTTGCAGAATGACTCCAGGAGAAATCTGCTGCCATGGCACGATCAACCATCTTGTTCCACTCGCGTTTATTATCGTAATATACACGTTCTGCATTGCGGACTGTTGCAAGCATTTCATGTGCATTGTAATTCGTAAAGCTGAATCCGGTACCTGTTCCTTCAAATTCATTGTACGGCTGCACTGTATCCTTCAGGCCGCCTGTCTCACGCACGATCGGAAGTGTTCCATAACGGAGACTCATCAGCTGGCTGAGCCCGCATGGTTCAAACAGAGACGGCATCAGGAATGCATCCGATGCTGCGTAGATTCTGTGTGAAAGCGGCTCATCATAATAAATCTGTGCCGATACTTTTCCATGATATTTCCAGTCAAAATGACGGAACATATTCTCATAGCGCTCTTCTCCTGTTCCAAGCACTACGATCTGTACAGCGTCCTGACAGAGTTCATCCATTACATATGCGATCAGGTCAAAGCCTTTCTGATCTGTCAGACGGGAAACGATTCCGATCAGCATCGCATTCGGGTCTTCATTCAGTCCAAGATCTTTCTGAAGCTGGATCTTATTCTTAACTTTTTCCTTACGGAAAGTCTTTGCATTGTAGTTTCTGGTAATACATTTATCTGTTTCAGGATTGAATACATCATAATCAATTCCATTGACAATACCTCGAAGATCATGTGCTCTGGCACAGAGAAGACCATCCAGACGTTCTCCATAGAACGGAGTTTTGATTTCTTCCGCATAAGTATTACTTACTGTAGTTACTGCATCAGCAAAAACAATTCCACCTTTCAGGAAGTTTGCATCTTTGTATGCTTCCAGTTTATCCGGTGCAAAATAATAATCAGAAAGTCCTGTGATTCCCTGAACAGTCTTTACATCCCATACTCCCTGGAATTTCAGATTGTGAATTGTCATAACTGTCTTGATTCCCCAGAAAAATTCATTTTGCTGGAAGGAATCATGCAGATATACCGGAACAAGACCTGTCTGCCAGTCGTGACAGTGGATCACATCCGGGCGGAAACCGATAACCGGAAGGACAGACAATACAGCCTTTGAGAAGAATGCAAATTTTTCAAGATCCCATGGGCACTGTCATATGGCTTCGGTCCACTGAAATAATATTCATTATCGATAAAATAAAACTGGATTCCTTCGTATTCCATATGCATAATGCCAACATAGCAGTTTTTGTATCCCAGATCCATATAAAAATGAGTAATGTATTCCATTTTATCTTTCCATTCCTGTTTCATACAGGCATATTTCGGCAAGATAACACGGACATCAAAATAGCGCTTATCAAACATTTCGGAAGTGCACCAGCTACATCGGCAAGTCCTCCTGTTTTAATAAATGGTACCGCTTCTGATGTTGCAAATAAAATTCTTTTCATCTGTAAATACCCCTCCTTGTATCTCGATGCCAGATTATTGTTATTTCGAACATCCGCTCGCTATTTTCTGACATTTCTGTCTGTGACAGACCTTTTGTTTATTATACTCCAAAACCACCTTGTTGAAAAGAGTGATTTTTGTATTCAAGGCGAATTTTATCTGCAATAAGTGCAATAAATTCTGAGTTGGTCGGTTTGCCTTTTCCTGTGCTGACCGTGTACCCAAACAGTGCATCGATCGTATCCATCTTGCCTCTGCTCCATGCAACTTCGATTGCATGACGGATAGCCCTCTCCACCGGCTCGGAGTAGTCTGATGTTTTTTTGCAATTGTCGGATAAAGTACTTTTGTGATCGAATTCAACATTTCCATATCGTTAACAGACAGAATGATCGCATCTCTCAGATACTGATAGCCTTTTATGTGTGCCGGAACACCAATTTCATGTATAATATTCGTCACATCTGTTTCCAGATTCCGCTTTCCGTAAGGAGCCGGTTCCTCTCTCACCGCCTGTCGCACCGGTTCTCTCATTTTTCGTTCATTTCCCCTGCGTATATGTTTTATACGACTTAAGAGCACCTGTTTGTCAAAAGGTTTCAGCATATAATAATATGCGCCAAGATTGAACGCATCTTCTGTGATTCTTTCCTGTCCCACCGCCGATACTACAATAAAAGCCGGCTGTTTCTTTACTGAACTGTCATGACTGCAGTGTTCCATAACGGTAAGTCCATCCCTCTTCGGCATAATGATATCCAATACAACAACATCCGGTTCTTTTTCTCTGATGATGCTGCAGATTTCTTCTCCATTGTGTGCTTTTCCGACCAAAGTCAGGTCTTTATCTTCTTCGATCATCTGACCGAGTATGTCAGCCATTCTAACGTTATCATCTGCAATCGCCACATTTATTTTCCATGAGCCTTTCCCTCCTAACCAACAAAAATCTTCTTCCTTACAACAAGGACATTATAGTGGAAAGGCCTTCGCGAAATCAAGCCGAAACTGGCTGAAATACGGCATTTTCGTTCGGCCTGAATCGACTTTTTCAGATATTTTCCAGCATGTTTTCTGCAAAAATACCATATCCTCCTGTAGAATCCTGTATAAAAACATGCGTGACAGCTCCCACGAATTTTCCATTCTGAATCACCGGGCTTCCACTCATTCCCTGTACAATTCCTCCTGTCAGTTCCAGAAGTTCGGGATCTGTCACCTGAATTACAAAACTTTTATTTGTATCTTCATGATTCATGTCAATTCTTGTTATCTCAGCATAGAATTCACGTACCGTTCCATCCACACAGCACAATATGGATGCCGGCCCGATTTCCAGTTCCTGTTTGTATGCAACTTCCATCTTTCGCAATCCAAGCTCCTCCGGCAGTTCTGATAATTTTCCATAAATTCCCTGTTCACAGTTTTTTTCTATACTTCCGATTATTTTTTCCGCCTCATAATGAATCAGACCGGAAAGTTCACCCGGACTTCCGCTGCTTCCTTTCTGGATTCCAACGATCTGTGCCTGATACAGGTCACCATCATCAATATGAAGAAGCTCTCCGGTATCTACATCGCTGATTCCATGACCAAGTGCTCCGTAATTTCCATTCTGATCAACAAATGTGAGTGTCCCGATTCCCTGTGTATTATCTCTCACCCATATACCCAGCTTATACTCGCCCTTGATATCTTTTACCGGACTCAGCGACAGAGGAATCTTTTTTCCTTTTCTTATTACCTGCAACTCCACAGTATCCTGTTTCAGCTTTTCGAGATCTTCTACAAGATCTTTTTTAGTTTCAATAATTTCATCATTAAATGCAACGATATAATCTCCCGGCTCTATAATTTTTTCTGCCGGTTCCTCCGCACGGCCTTCTTCAGAAATAATCTCACCGGTATCAATTACCAGTACTCCGTCGGTTTCCATATAGATTCCGACAGTGCTTCCACTGACAAGCACTGTCGTACTGTCTGTGGGGATTACTTTGACATCTTTAAACGGTATCACTCCCAAAATTCTGCTGGATAACAGATAACTTCCATCTCCGGAAACCGTAATTGCATCATCAAAAGAAAGCAGCGGATAATCCAGTACATTCTTCACCTGCTGTTCCTGACTTTCTGTCACATAAAGCTCATCAGGAATCTTCCTGTCAAGATATCGATATCCCAGCCATATCACCGTCAGCAGATCCAGGCATATAATCCACCAGAGAAGATGTCTGTATTTTGTTCTTCTGTCCATTCTGCCACATCCTTTCTTTTGTAAAACCAAACTCTCTTCCACCAGCATTTTTACAGAAAAAAAGAGAAGCGATCCTGTTGGATCATCCTCTCTTATTATGCTGTGAATACAGCTATTTCAGTCTTGTATTTTTATGAACCCGTGCCAATTCTTTCATTTCTTTTGCGTTTTCAAAACTGCCTGTGTAAGTTCAGCTCCACCCAGAAGTCTGGCAAGTTCTCTCACAGAATCATCTCCTTCCAGCGGATGAATCTCCGTGATCGTTTCTGTACCCTTCTGATGTTTTTCGATTTCAAAATGTGTATCTGCCATTGCAGCAATCTGCGGAAGATGCGTAATACACAATACCTGGTGACATTTTCCGATAACTGCCATTTTTTCGGATACTTTCTGCGCTGTCCTGCACTGATACCTGTGTCGATCTCATCAAAGATCAATGTCTCTATCTGATCTCTGTCTGCAAGAATTGCTTTTATTGCAAGCATGATCCTGGAAAGTTCACCGCCAGATACAATCCTGCCTAATGGTTTTACGCTCTCACCCGGATTGGTAGAAATTTCATATTCTATATCATCAAACCCATTATCTGTATATTCTTTTTTTCGTTGAAAATCAATATGAAACTGTACGTCCAGAAAATTCAGATCTTTCAATCCCTCAATAATCTTATCCGTAAGCATCTGGCTGTATTTTTTCCGGATAACAGAAGTTTATCCGAAACAATTTCAAGCTGTGCTCTGCTTTTTTCTACTTCAGCTTTTGCTCTCCGGAAATTCTCCTCATATCTGTCAAGATCTTCCAGTTTTTGTTTCTGGTTGCCGCAGTATGTGTGGATTGCCTCGATTGACTGTCCATACTTTGCTTTGAGATTGTTGATCAGATCCAATCTTCTTTCTGTTTCATAAAATGTTTCTCCGTCAAAGTTCAGTTCATCCACATAAGAGGAAAGCTCTCTGTTGAAATCATTCAAAAGCCCATCGATTTCCTGAAGTGCTGATGACATGGATTTCAGCTGGCTGTCATACTCCGTGACACGCATCAGCTCTTTCACTGCATTTCCAACCGCTTCTCCGGCTCCCTGCACGGAATCATTTCCTGTCAGATCCCGCACCTCCTGCAGAGTCTCAAGAATCTTCTTCCCGTTATCCAGCTTACGGTACAGCTTTTCCAGTTCTTCATCCTCTCCCGGATTCAAATTCGCGCTTTCAATTTCTTTAATCTCAAATTCCAGAAAAGCACGCTCTCTGTTTCTCTGTTCTTCATCCATATCAAGAGACTTTAACTTTTTCAGGCTGTCACGATATGTACGATATGCACGATTCACTTTTTCTTTGACCGGATAGATTTCATCTTTACCATATGCATCCAGAATCTCCAGCTGTTTATCCTGATAAAGCAGAGACTGGTGCTCATGCTGCCCGTGTATATCCAGAAGGCAGGAAGCTACTGCTTTCATCTGTCCAACCGTGCAGGTCTCCCCATTAATCTTGTTGATACTCCTGCCATCCAGAATTTTACGTGTCAGCAATACCTGTCCTTCTTCCAGCTCAATCCCCAGTTTGCCCAGTGCTTCTTCAGCTCTTGGATTTTCTACCTGAAACAACAGCTCCACCAGTGCATATGACGCACCTTCGCGGATCATATCCTTTGCAATTCTGCTGCCCAGGATCAGCTGCATGGAACCCAGCAGAATCGATTTACCTGCTCCTGTCTCACCAGTCAGAATATTCAGTCCCGGCCCAAATTCTACTTCAATATCTTCAATAAGTGCCAGATTCTTCACATGAAGATGAACTAACATAATTTCAGAATTCCTTTCAGCTTCTCAGCAACAATTTCTGCCTGCTCTGCATCACGTGCCACACACATGACTGTATCATCTCCGGCAATACTTCCAAGAATCTCCTTCCATTTCAGGGCATCCAACGCAGCCGCCACCCCCATGGCCATTCCCGGCACAGTGCGGATCACAAGCATATTCTGACCTACATCAAGTGATGTCAGTGTATCCTGGAGAATCCTTGTGTATTTGTCTCCCAGTTCCGCAGACGGTTCTGTAAGAATCGCGTAACGGGATTTTCCATCCTTTCCTGCAACTTTCATAAGCTTCAGTGCCCGGATATCTCTGGAGACTGTAGCCTGTGTTACTTTGAATCCTGCCTCATTCAGTCTGGCAGCAAGTTCCTCCTGTGTATCAATATCATATTCCTGAATCAGTTCTATGATCTTTTCATGTCTTGCACTTTTCACTGCATTACCTCCATCACATTGTCACTGTTATTCCATCTTCTGCCGTAATACCTCTACAAAGCTTAAATGATTTAATTTCAGAATTTTCACACTGGCTGAAGCTTTTTGAATCACGATCCTGTCTCCCGTCACGATCGGAATTTCTGTATCTCCGTCAAAAGAAGCAAGCCCCTGTTCCTGAACCTGCCTGCGGCCTTCTCCCAGCTCTACTGTAATAACATCTTCCTCCGGAAAAATAATACTGCGGGTATTCAATGTATGCGGAGCGATCGGTGTCATCAGCGTCATCGCCGCATTTGGAGATACAATAGGTCCTCCACATGAAAGGCTGTAACCGGTAGAACCTGTCGGTGTGGCAATAATAATTCCATCTGCATTATACGAATTAAGATAGACATCATTCACATAATTTTTAAATCTTACAACTCGAAGGGGGCCCTCTCTGCCTATTACAATATCATTCAGTGCAATGTCCTGCCCAATGATCTTATCACCATGCCAGACTGTTCCTGTAAGCATCATTCTTTCTTCAATCTCATAGTCATCTGCGATCAGTTTATCCAGTGCAGCATGTATCGACTGTCTGTCTACTTCAGCCAGAAACCCCAGCGTCCCGAGATTGATTCCCAGCATTGGAATTTTTCTGTAAACAACATCTCTGGCAGCCTGAAGAAGTGTACCATCACCGCCCAGAACCAGAATACACTGTGTTCCCTCTGGAATCAGTTCCGGATTTGTATAATGGTATGCCCCTTCCAACTTACGTTCCGCCTGCTGAACCTGACATTTCTTTCCATTTTTTTTCAGATAAGAAACAATTTCATTTGTGATCTGAAAATCTTTATCTTTATCACTGTTTGTGATGATATAAAACTTATCCATCTCCCCTAGACCTTCCTTAATCCAGTTGACTGTGTGCCTCCTGCACTACAGCCTCAGGTGTTACTTCAAGAGAGGACTGGATCACTTCCCCTTCCGGTCTCTTTTTCAAATGAAGCAAGTATTCAATATTTCCCTCTGGTCCCTTGATCGGTGAAAACGAAAGATGGCACGGCTCCATTGCAATTGTAGACGCATAAGCGATCACTTTTTCAATGACTTCCAGGTGCACTGCCGGATCACGTACAACGCCTTTTTCCCAACTTTTTCTCTTCCGGCTTCAAACTGCGGTTTGATCAGACAGACGATCTCTCCATCATCTGTAAGGAGGTTTCTCACTGGAAGAAGCACTTTTGTCAGAGAAATGAAAGAAACATCTATCGATGAAAACTGTGCCGGCTCCTGCAGATTTTCCGGAAGTACATAACGGATATTCGTTTTTTCCATACATACCACTCTCGGATCATTACGAAGTTTCCAGTCAAGCTGTCCATATCCGACATCGATTGAATAGACCTTCACCGCACCATTCTGGAGCATACAGTCTGTAAATCCGCCAGTGGACGCACCAACATCCATACATACCTTTCCATCCAGAGAAACGCCAAAATTATTCATGGCTTTTTCCAGTTTCAGTCCTCCACGGCTTACATATGGAAGTGTATTTCCGCGTACTTCAATCTTCACCGTCTCCTTGAACATTGTTCCCGCTTTATCTTCTTTCTGTCCGTCCACATAAACATCTCCGGACATAATATATGCTTTTGCTTTCTCTCTGGAAGGTGCAAGTGCACGCTCTACCATCAAAAGATCCAGTCTTTTCTTCATTCCTGCTCCTCATATTCCTCAATCGCATCAAGAATATCCGGTGCTGAAAGCCCGATTTTGGCTCTCAGACTGGCAATTTCTCCATGCTCTACAAAACGATTCCAGATAGCGATCGGAAGTACTCTTACTTCCGGATGACATGCTTCCATATAGCTGCCACATGCTCACCAAATCCACCGTTTCTGACATTTTCTTCTACTGTTACAAATAATTTATGATCTTTTGCAAGCTCATCAAGAAGCTCTG
>ENA-OQDF01000028-OQDF01000028.1-human-gut-metagenome-genome-assembly--contig:-NODE-28-length-41141-cov-10.711342_pt1 | contig 41141 bp, 42 predicted proteins | sample MGYA00242769_ERZ504597 | MGnify/ENA primary metagenome ERZ504597 (study PRJEB26092, sample SAMD00036305) | human gut metagenome | host: Homo sapiens | study: EMG produced TPA metagenomics assembly of...
TATTCCGTTACGGCTCGCTGGGTACCGGTGGGCGGTAACGCTATTCAGGCAGGAAAAAGAAAAACTCTCATTCGATTGTCAAATCTGCCTGAAAAGAGATAAAATCTGAAAAACAGAGAAAAGACGGCGCAGAATTGCTGAAAAGAAGCAGTCTGCGTTGCTTTTTCTCTCTGTCGATAGAATCTCCGAAAATATGTTAGGCTTGACTTTTTTTTTCAACACTGCCTACTATAGAAAGGACAGGGAAAACAAAAAGGCTCCGCGGCGATGCGTGAGGCCTTTTTCTTAATATAGGGTGGAAAGAAGGGGAACCCATGACAGATTTTCTGGTAAGATGTTTTGTAAAAGAGTATGAGAACACCGACAATGCGGATGTGCGCACGAGCTATGGTATTTTATCCAGTATGGTGGGAATCTGCTGCAATGTATTGCTGTTCGCTGCAAAGCTGCTGATCGGCGTTGGGATGCATTCGCTGGCAATCATGGCGGATGCGTTCAATAACCTTTCCGACGCGGCATCTTCGGTCATCAGCTTTGTTGGTGTCAAGATGGCAAACAAACCGGCAGATAAAGAGCACCCGTTCGGGCACGGTCGGATCGAGTATATTGCAGCGCTGATCGTTTCGTTTCTGGTTATTGAAGTCGGCTTTACGTTTTTAAAGAGCTCCCTGGAGAAAATTCGCAATCCGGAAGAGATCACATTTCAGATGGTTCCGTTTTTGATTCTGGTGCTCTCGGTTGGTGTAAAGCTGTGGATGGCGCTTTTCAACCGAAAACTGGGAAACCGCATTCAGTCGAAGGTGATGCTGCAACGTCGGCGGATTCCATGGGTGACGTGATCACGACGAGCGCAACGATCGCTTCTACATTGATCTGCCATTTCCTTTCGGTTAATATCGACGCAATCGCAGGACTTGTTGTGGCGGTACTCGTTATGTGGTCCGGTATTTCCATTGCAAAAGATACATTGGAACCGCTGATCGGGCAGGGCGCGGATCCGGATCTGTATGCACGGATCATGAAAGAGGTTGCTTCCTATGAAGGAATTGTAGGAACCATGATCTGATTGTCCACAACTACGGGCCTGGCAGAAGTATGGCATCGATCCATGCGGAGGTGCCGCGAGATGTCGATATCGAGGTATCGCATGATATTATCGACCGCATTGAACATGAGGTCGGTGAAAAATTGGGAATTCTGCTGGTCATCCACATGGATCCGGTGGAGATCCACGATGCGACGGTTCTTGCGACAAAGGAGAAGGTAAGAAACGTAATTTCCATTCTCGATCCGGAGCTTTCCTTCCACGATTTCCGTATGATCAACGGGTCGGAGAAAAAGAAGCTGATTTTTGATCTTGAAATCCCGTATTCTTATAAGAAGAAAGACTGTGATCGCGTGATCGGGCAGATCGGGGCGCTGATGAAGGAAATGGATGAGAAGTATGAATGCGTCGTCAACATCGACAAAAAATACGTGGCGGGAGAGTGACAACGGCCGGGTTGAGCCGTCAAATCCCTTCCAAAATGTTCCAAAAGTCAGTTTTTTGAAAAAAATAAAAAATTTCAAAAAAGGTGTTGACTTTTCTCTTGCGATAGTGTATTATACATTTTGTCGCAAGGCAATGGGCTATCGCCAAACGGTAAGGCAACGGACTCTGACTCCGTCAGTTCCTGGTTCGAATCCAGGTAGCCCAGCTCATTGAAAGGTCTCAGGTCTCGTACCTGAGGCCTTTTTCGATTTGTGCAGGCAATGAGCCAAAGTCTGTGTTTGCTCGAAACTTTGGCGAATATCCGATTGACAAAACATTTTCGGTCAAAGATTAAAAATACAGCAGGAGGAACGAAACGATGAAGTATTCCTTTACGAGCAGAATCCGCTACAGCGAAATCGGTGAGGACGGAAATCTCACCCTGCCGGGGCTGATCAATTACTTCAGGACTGCAGTACCTTCCAGTCGGAAGCGATCGGCGAGGGCGTTGCGGAGCTCAAAAACGAGGCTGCGCCTGGGTGCTGTCCGCGTGGCAGATTCATGTGCACCGCTATCCATCCCTCGGTGAAGCGGTAAAAATCACTACATGGGCGAGCGGCTTCAAAGGATTTCTTGGCATGCGTAACTTCACGATGGAAACAGAAGACGGCGAAATGCTCGCCTGTGCCAACTCCATCTGGTCTTACGTCAATATGGAAACGGGTCATCCCGTCCGCGCACCGAAAGAGACGACAGACGCTACGGCATTGACGATCCGATCGGCGAGGATTTCGGCGAGCGCAAGTGAAAATGCCGGAAGCAGATTTCATCGGCGAACCGTTCCCGGTGCGGCCGCACAACCTCGATACGAACCACCACGTCAATAACGCACAGTTCATTTCCCTTGCCGGTGAATGCCTTCCGAAGAACTTCACCGTGCGCCGGATGCGCGCCGAATACAAACAGCAGGCGCACCTCGGCGATGTCCTGCATCCGCTGCGCGCCGAGACGGAAAACGGCTGTTTTATCTCGCTGAACGATGAAAAAGGACAGCCATACGTAGTTGTGGAATTTCAATGATTGTGGTACAATCGGAAAGAATAAGATACGATACGAACGTAATAAACACAATGAGGAAAGGGGAATTTGCCATGAGAGCGCAGAACCTTACACTGTTAACCGATTTATATGAACTTACCATGATGCAGGGCTACTACGAGAACCCGTCCGATCAGATCGTGGTATTTGATGCATTTTACAGAAAGAATCCATGCGGCGGCGCATACGCCGTATGTGCAGGACTTGAGCAGGTAATCGAGTATGTCCGCGATCTTCACTTTTCACCGGATGACATCGACTATCTCCGTTCCCTCCATATTTTCAACGATGATTTCCTGGAGTATTTAAGAGGCTTCCATTTCACCGGAGATATCTATGCGATCCCGGAAGGAACCGTCGTATTCCCAAGAGAACCGCTCTTAAAAGTTGTCGCTCCGATCATGGAGGCACAGCTTGTAGAGACCGCGATTCTGAACATGATCAACCATCAGAGCCTGATCGCGACGAAAGCATCCCGCGTTGTTTACGCGGCAAAGGGCGACGGCATCATGGAGTTTGGACTCCGCCGTGCACAGGGACCGGATGCCGGTATCTACGGCGCGCGTGCTGCCATGATCGGCGGCTGCATCGGAACCTCCAATGTCCTGACCGGACAGATGTTTGACGTTCCAGTCAAGGGAACCCACGCACACAGCTGGATCATGAGCTTCCCGGATGAGTACACCGCATTCAAAACGTATGCGAAAATGTATCCAGAAGCATGCATTCTTCTCGTAGACACCTACGATGTTCTCGAATCCGGTGTTCCGAATGCGATCCGCGTCTTCAAAGAGATGAGAGCAGAGGGCTTACCGATGAAGGGCTACGGCATCCGCATCGACAGCGGTGACCTGGCTTACCTGTCGAAAAAAGCATATCAGATGCTCGAGGCAGAAGGTTTCGGCGATGCCATCATTTCCGCATCCAGCGACCTCGATGAGTACCTGATCGACAGCCTGAAAACCCAGGGTGCGAAGATCAATTCCTGGGGCGTCGGCACCAACCTGATCACATCCGGTGACTGGCCGGCATTCGGCGGCGTTTACAAGCTGGCAGCAGCAAAAGATAAAGATGATGCAGAATTCACACCGAAGATCAAGCTGTCCGAGAACTCCGAGAAAGTAACAAACCCGGGCAATAAGACGATTTATCGTATTTATGATAAAGAAACCGGAAAGATCCGTGCCGACCTGATCTGCCTTGCAGACGAGACCTTCGACGAGAGCAAAGATATGATCATCTTCGACCCGATCGAGACCTGGAAAAAGACGAAGATCAAAGGCGGAACCTACACCTTACGCGAGCTCCTCGTTCCGATTTTCCAGAAGGGCGCATGCGTCTACACTTCTCCATCCGTCATGGAGATCCGCGACATCTGCACCAGAGAGAAAGATACCCTCTGGGAGGAGTCAAAACGTCTGGTCAATCCGCATGAGGTTTATGTGGATCTGTCCGACAAGCTGTACCACATCAAGAGCGACCTGCTCGAGGAGATGAGCATGAAGGCCCTCGACGAGCAGTAAGAAAGGAAGTCAAATGTTAAATATAGGAAGAAAGCAAAAGCTGGTAGTAGTAAAGAAAGTAGAATTCGGTATTTACCTTGGAGAGACCCGCGAAGCAGGCGAGAAGGAGCGTGTTCTCCTGCCGATCAAACAGGTGCCGGAAGGAACAAAAGAGGGAGATGAGCTGGAAGTATTTCTGTACCGCGATTCCAGCGATCGTCTGATTGCGACAACCAGAGAGCCGAAGCTGGTGCTTGGAGAGCTGGCTGTCTTAAACGTAGCTGCTACCGGAAAGATCGGAGCATTTCTGGACTGGGGTCTGGAAAAGATCTGTTTCTTCCGTTTAAACAGCAGACCCGCCGCCTCCATCCGGGCGATGAGGTTCTGGTTTCCCTCTACATCGACAAGAGCGACCGTCTCTGCGCAACGATGAAGGTTTACCATTTCCTGAAGACCAATTCTCCGTACGTCGTAGGCGATATCGTAAAGGGAAGAATCTACGAGATCAGCGGAAACTTCGGCGTTTTCGTTGCTGTTGATGACCGCTACTCCGGTCTGATTCCAAAGAGAGAAGCACAGGCAGACTATCATGTCGGCCAGGAACTTGAGTGCCGCGTTACCGAAGTCAAAGAGGACGGAAAACTCTCCCTGTCCGCACGCGGAAAAGCGTACGAGCAGATCGCAATCGATGCAGAGAGCGTTCTTTCTGTGATTGAGGAATTTGCAGGTGTCCTTCCATTTGATGACAAAGCATCACCGGAAGTGATTCAGAGAGAATTCGGCCTCAGCAAAGCAGCATTTAAGCGCGCGGTCGGCCATCTGATGAAAGAAAAACAGGTTGTCATCCGCGACGGTAAAATCTGGACGGCAGAAAAAGCAAAATAAGAAAAAATCGGGCACTGGACAGGAAGCACATCCTCTCCGGTGTCCGTTTTTTTGTGTCAGACAGCAGATAAAATTTTGAAATTTTTTCTGCGCCCGGTTTGCGGTTGCGCGAAGAGAGGATTGCGCTTATAATATGATCTATATGACAAAAAATGACACAGGATCTGATGGAGAGAGATGAAGAAAAAGAAAAGTAAGAAAAAAACATCTTTTATTTCCAAAACCGCAATGACGGTTTTGACGATCATTCTGATTATTCTGTTTTTCTGCATTATGTCGATGGTCGAGAAAATACAGGGAACGGCCCGCATTGTCAACTATGCCGGTCTGGTGCGCGGAAAAACGCAGCGGATTATCAAGCTGGAGGATGCGGGAGAACCGCAGGATACGATGATTGCAGACATCAACGCTTATATCGACGGTCTGCAGAACGGAAGCAGCGAGCTGGATCTGGTGCGCCTGGATGACCGGGATTTTCAGGATAAGATGACTGAGCTGGCATCGTATTTTGAAGAGCTGAAGGCAGAGATTCTGCTGGTGCGTGAAAAAGGATATGAGAATACCGCGATTATCGAAAAGAGTGAGACCTTTTTCAAAATCTGTGACGAGGCGACAGGCCTTGCGGAAGCGTATTCGCAGAGAATGGCGTCTTCGCTGAAGAAGCTGGAGCAGGTGGTAGTAGGAGATATCATCGGTCTGGTGTTTGTCATCGGCATGGAGCTGATCAAGGCCGTCCGCTATGCGGCGATGAACCGTATTCTGCAGAAGAAAGTCTATCTCGATGAGGCGACGGGCCTGCCAAATAAAAATAAATGCGAAGAGATTCTGGAGGGAAGCGACGGAGGAGAAGAAATTTCCGGCGTGTATGCGGTCTGCGTGTTTGACCTCAACAATCTGCGCACGATCAACAACAGTCTGGGTCACGACAAGGGAGACGAATATATCCGTTCCTTTGCCGTTCAGCTTCGAAAAGCAGTCCCGGAGGAGTATTTCGTCGGAAGAAACGGCGGAGATGAGTTTCTTGCCATTCTGCGCGGACTGAACCGCGAAGAAGTGGAAGCGTGCATGAAGCACATCCGCACGCAGACGGCAGAATATTCCCGCCAGCACCCGGAGATGCCGATCAGCTACGCCGGAGGCTATGCACTGTCCACGGAATTTGAAGACTGTGATATCCGGGAACTGTTCCGCCATGCGGATCAGAACATGTATATCGACAAAAACCGCGCGAAGATGGAAGAAGCCGCCGCAGAGCGGAAGATCAGCCTGGAAGCGCTGGACGTCGTAAAGAAAAAGGGATACCATTTTTCCAACTGTATTTACTGCAATGCAAGACAGGACCAGTACCGGATTCTGCGCGCCGTTTCGGGTTTTTTCCTTGCCGAGGACGGCAGCTATACCGGTGCGGCCGAGCATATTGTGCAGGGCATCACGGATGAGGAAAAGAGAAAGGAAATGCGTAGAATGCTGGATCTTACCCATCTGAAGGAGTGCTATCAGAAGGGAGAAGAGAGCGTAGAAATTCTGTACGAGTATCAGGAGGGCAGCGAAGGGGAAGCGCTCTGCCGGGGAAAAGTCACCATTCTATTCTACGACGCGGCCGAGGACGGCGGACTGCACCATTTTCTGATGGGCTTTGAGCGGTTCCGCTCCAATGGGGAAGCTGCTCGGAATGAAAAAGAACAGCTCGACCAATACTATGAACAGATGAAACAGTCGATCATTGAAAACAGCCACTACGCCGAGGCACTTCTCGAGACGGCCGAGGCCGTGTTCGCCGTTGATCTGACGAATGATTCGCTGGAGCAGATTTTTTACCACAGCGGGCAGAAGAAATTTGACCTCAATATAGATCTGCCGTGTTCCTACGAGAAATACTGCGGGGAATGCAGTGCGTTTGTCGCGGAGGAGACATTGGAATCATACCGCATTGTGGATTCCTCGAAGAAACTGCTGCAGCGCTTTGAAAACGGAGATAAGCAGGTAGTCGTGGAGTATCAGGAAACAGATGAGTCCGGCAGAAGAATATGGTTGCAGAAGACGGTTCTTATGTCACAGGATACCGTCTACGACCGAAAGACAAAGCGGGAGAGCGTTGTGGTACACGGCATGATCCTTTTCCGTGATACGTCAGAGTTCCACAGCCGGGAAGAGAGGGAGAAGATACAGCTTCAGGATGCCTTTAGAGCTGCAGACAGTGCAAGTCGTGCAAAAACAGAATTTATGAACCGCATGAGCCACGATGTGCGCACGCCGATCAATGGCATTATGGGCATGCTGGATATCATCCGCAAAAACCGGCAGGATGAGGCAAAAGTGGACGACTGCTCGATAAAATCAATCTTTCCGCAAGCCATCTGCTGGCACTCGTCAACGATGTGCTCGATATGAATAAGCTGGAGTCCGGAAAAGAGACGATCGAGAGCGTTTCTTTTGACCTGACGCATCTGATGGATGATGTGTCATCCCTTGTCAATGCGCAGATTACGGAGATGGGCATTACCCACCGTACGCACCGCGGTGAGCTGACGCACACGAGACTGATCGGCAGTCCGCTGCGCCTGCGGCAGATTATGCTGAATCTCTTCAGCAATGCAATCAAGTACAACAAGCCGGGCGGAACGATCGATACGTATGCGGGCGAAGTCTCCTGCGACGGAACCCGGGTCGTCTACGAGTTCCGCATCACGGACAGCGGCATCGGAATGAGCAGCGAATTTATCGAAAAAGAGCTGTTCCATCCGTTCACACAGGAGAAGTCCGGTGCGAGAACGCAGTACAAGGGAACGGGCCTTGGCATGTCGATCGTCAAAGAACTGATCGAAAAAATGCAGGGCACGATCGAGGTAACGAGCCAGCAGGGCGTCGGAACGACGTATGTATTCCGGCTTCCGTTTTACATTGACTGCGAGGGACAGCGGATTCAGGAAGTAAAGACACGGATCGCAGGAAAAGAGCTTGTCCGCTTCCACGTTCTGCTTGTCGAGGATAATGAGATCAACATGGAAATCGCCGAGTTTTACCTGACCGATCACGGTGCGACGGTGGAAGAGGCATGGAACGGCCGCGAGGCGGTCGAAAAGTATGCGGCGAATCCGCAGGAATTTGATGTGATTTTAATGGATCTGATGATGCCTGTGATGGGCGGCCTTGAGGCAGCGCGGCAGATCCGCGCCATGGAGCTTCCGGAAGCAAAACAAGTCCCGATCATCCCGATGACGGCGCAGTCTTCCGAAGAGAGCAAAGAGGGATGCCGCGCAGCGGGCATGAACAGCCATCTGACCAAGCCGATCGAGCCGGACAGCCTGGTGCAGACGATCTTGGAGACAGCGGAACATGCCTTTGGAAAATAGAGGAGAAAACGATGAGTTTTACGCATTTACATGTACATACCGAATACAGCCTTCTGGACGGATCGAACAAGATCAAAGAGTACGTTGCCAGAGTCAAGGAGCTTGGCATGAACAGCGCCGCGATCACCGATCACGGCGTCATGTTCGGCTGTATCGATTTTTATAAAGAAGCCCGCGCGCAGGGCATCAAGCCGATCCTCGGCTGTGAGGTTTACGTGGCGCCGGGTTCCCGTTTCGACCGCGAAACCAGCCGCGGAGAGGACCGGTACTACCATCTGGTTCTGCTGGCGGAAAATAATACGGGCTATTCCAATCTGATGAAGATTGTTTCGGCGGGCTTTATCGATGGATTTTACTATAAGCCGCGTGTCGACATGGAGATTCTGGAAAAGTATCACGAGGCATTATCGCGCTTTCCGCCTGCCTTGCAGGTGAGGTGGCGCGTGCGATGGTGCGGAACCAGTACGAGATGGGAAAAGAGGCCGCACTGCGGTATGAGAAGATTTTCGGAAAAGGCAATTTCTTCCTGGAACTGCAGGATCACGGCATCTCGGAGCAGCGGATGGTCAATCAGCAGCTGATGCGCCTCTCGGCAGAAACCGGCATCGAGCTGGTGGCGACGAATGATATTCACTACACGTACGCAGAAGATGCGGATTCCCACGATATTCTTCTGTGCCTGCAGACCGGAAAGAAGATCACGGATGAGGACCGCATGCGCTACGAGGGCGGCCAGTATTTCGTGAAATCCGAGGCGGAGATGGCATCGCTCTTCCCGTATGCACCGCAGGCAATCGAAAATACACAGAAAATTGCAGACCGGTGTAATGTGGAGATCGAATTTGGTGTCACAAAACTTCCGAAATTCGATGTGCCGGAAGGATACACTTCCTGGGAATACTTAAATAAGCTCTGCTACGACGGCCTCGAGGAACGGTATTACCCGGCGACGGATGAACTGAAAGCGCGGCTGAAATACGAGCTTGATACGATCAAAACGATGGGTTACGTCGATTACTTCCTGATCGTGTGGGATTTCATCAAATTTGCGCGCGACCACGACATCATGGTCGGACCGGGACGAGGATCGGCGGCCGGAAGTATTGTTTCCTACACCCTTGGCATCACACAGCTGGATCCGATGCGGTACCAGCTCCTGTTCGAGCGTTTCCTGAACCCGGAACGAGTTACCATGCCTGATATCGACGTGGATTTCTGTTTCGAACGCCGCCCGGAGGTCATCGACTATGTAACGAGAAAATACGGCAAGGACCGCGTTGTACAGATCGTCACATTCGGTACACTGGCGGCGCGCGGTGTCATCCGCGATGTCGGCCGTGTGCTGGATATGCCGTATGCACAGGTCGATTTGATTGCGAAGATGATTCCGAATGAACTGAATATCACGATCGACAAGGCACTGCAGATGAACCACGAGCTGCGGGAGCTGTATCAGGGCAATGAAGAGGTTGCACATCTGATCGACATGTCACGGAGACTTGAAGGTCTGCCGCGCCACACGTCGATGCACGCCGCCGGTGTTGTCATCGGCTCGCGTCCGCTGGTGGAATTTGTGCCGCTCTCGCGAGGAAGCGACGGAACGATCGTCACGCAGTTCACGATGACGACGCTCGAGGAACTGGGACTTCTGAAAATGGACTTCTTAGGACTTCGGACCCTGACCGTCATTCAGAATGCGACAAAGCTCGCAGAGCGTTACAGCAATAAGAAAATTGATCTGCTTCACATCGATTACAACGATCCGAAAGTGCTCGGTATGATCGGCGCATCGAAAACGGTCGGTGTGTTCCAGCTCGAGAGTGCGGGAATGAAAAACTTCATGAAGGAGTTAAAACCGCAGAGCCTCGAGGATATCATCGCCGGAATTTCCCTGTACCGTCCGGGCCCGATGGATTTTATTCCGCAGTACATCAAAGGAAAAAACAACCCGGAATCCGTTACGTACGATACACCGCTCTTAAAACCGATTCTGGAGCCGACGTACGGCTGTATCGTCTACCAGGAACAGGTTATGCAGATCGTACAGGCACTGGCGGGCTATTCGCTTGGACGGGCCGATCTGGTGCGCCGTGCGATGTCGAAGAAAAAGGCATCTGTCATGGAAAAAGAGCGCCAGAATTTCGTTTATGGAAACGAGGCCGAGGGCGTGCCGGGCTGTATCAAAAACGGCATTGATGAGAAGACAGCGAACAAGATCTACGACGAGATGATCGACTTCGCGAAATACGCCTTCAACAAATCCCATGCGGCGGCGTACGCGTTCGTATCGTACCAGACGGCATGGCTGAAATACTATTACCCGGTTGAGTTCATGGCGGCTCTGATGACCTCCTGCATCGATAACCCGGGAAAAGTCGCAGAGTATATCTTGAGTTCCCGGCAGATGGGCATTTCCATTCTGCCGCCGGACATCAACCGAAGCGAAGGAAAATTCACGGTAGACGGCCAGGCGATCCGCTATGGCATGGCGGCGGTCAAAGGCATCGGAAAGCCGGTCATGGAGGCGATCGTGGAGGAGCGGAGTGCAAACGGACCGTTCCGCTCGTTAAAGGATTTCGCGGAGCGCCTGAGCGGAAAAGAAGTCAACAAGCGGACCGTCGAGAACTTTATCAAGGCGGGCGCATTCGACTGCTTCGGCGTGACGAGAAAGCAGCTCATGTTCGTCTACGCCAATGTGCTCGATGATGTGGCGCGCGAGAAAAAAGATTCGTTAAGCGGCCAGATGAGTCTGTTTGACTTCGTAGATGAGACGACCAAACGGTCGTATGAAACGGTGTACCCGGATGTCGGAGAATACGAAAAGAGTGATCTTTTGGCGCTCGAAAAAGAGGTGCTCGGCATCTACGTCAGCGGTCATCCGCTCGAGGAGCAGGAGGAGTGCTGGCGGAAGAACATTTCCGCGGTAACGACAGACTTCCAGCCGGATGAGGAGACGGGTTTCCCATCCGTCACCGACGGCGCGAAAGAGATTGTCGGCGGCATTATCACGGATAAAAAAATCAAATATACAAAGAATAACAAGACAATGGCATTTCTCACACTCGAGGACCTCGTCGGCAGTATGGAAATCGTCGTATTCCCGCGCGATTACGAGAAAAACGCACCGATGATGCAGACCGATGCGCGTGTCTTCATCCAGGGCCGTGTTTCCGCGGAGGATGATAAGCCGAGCAAGCTGATCTGCGAGAAAATTTTCCCGTTTGCTGGCATCCCGAAAGAGCTCTGGATCCAGTTCCCGGACAAGGAAACGTACGAGAGAGAAGTGGCGGATCTGTACCAGATGCTGCATGAATCCGACGGCAAGGACAGCGTGATTCTCTACATCAAATCGATCAAAGCGATGAAAAAACTGCCGCCGAGCGCAATGTGCAGGCAGATGCCCGTCTGGTGGCGTCACTTCAGGCAAAATTCGGTACCGGAAACGTGAAAGTTGTAGAAAAGAGTATTGAAAAAAGGGCCTGAATGCTTTAAAATAAAACTGTGTGTGATTAATAAATAAAACTACTCGTTTATTAATGTGTGTGATGAGATGGAGGAATTCATATGGCAACGACTAACAAGGTAAAGACAATCGGAGTGCTTACCAGCGGTGGTGATGCACCAGGTATGAACGCAGCGATCCGTGCAGCCGTAAGAAGAGGTCTGCAGAAGGGCGTTCAGATGAAAGGTATCCTGAAAGGCTACGACGGACTGATGAACGAAGAAATCATCGACATGACAGCCCGCGATGTATCCGACACCATCGAGCGCGGAGGTACCATCCTTTATACCGCCCGCTGCGCAGAGATGCGTACACTGGAAGGCCAGAAACGTGCTGCAGATGTCTGCAGAAAACACGGCATCGACGGACTGGTAGTTATCGGCGGAGACGGATCTTTTGCAGGAGCGCAGAAACTGGCAGCTCTTGGAATTAACACCGTAGGTGTACCGGGAACCATCGACCTGGATATCGCCTGCACAGAATATACCATCGGTTTTGATACCGCGGTAAACACTGCAATGGAAGCCATTGATAAAGTAAGAGATACTTCCACTTCCCATGAGAGATGCTCGATCATCGAGGTTATGGGACGTAATGCCGGATATATCGCTCTTTGGTGCGGTATCGCAAACGGCGCAGAGGATATTCTTCTTCCGGAGAAATACGATTACGATGAGCAGAAGATCATCAACAACATCATCGAGAACCGTAGAAAAGGCAAAAAACATCATATCATCGTAAATGCTGAGGGCATCGGCCATTCCACCAGCATGGCGCGCAGAATCGAAGCTGCAACCGGCATCGAGACCCGTGCAACGATCCTTGGACATATGCAGCGTGGAGGAAGCCCGACATGTAAAGACCGTGTATATGCGTCCATCATGGGTGCTTACGCAGTTGACCTTCTTCTGGAAGGCAAAACAGACCGCGTTGTTGCATACAAGAACGGTGAGTATGTAGATTACGATATCGATGAGGCACTGTCCATGACAAAGACTCTGCCGGAATATCAGTGGGAGATCGCAAGAGCTCTTTCTTATAACTATACGAAATAAAAAAATATCACGAAACAGACTGTTTTTAGCAAGCAGTCTGTTTCATTGGTATAATAGCGGGAATAAAAATGTTTCCGCGGACGGAATAGAGAGACAAAATAAAAAAACAGGAGGAACTTAACAATGGTTACCTGGAACAATCTTGATAAACTGGCTTCTTTTGAGGAGTTGAAAAAAGTGGAGCGTGTCAATCTTGCCGAGGTGATGTCCGGCGAAAACGGAGCAGAGCGCGTAAAATCTTACAGCGTTCCGATGGCAGAAGGACTTGCGTATAACTACGCAGCAAAACAGGTGAATGAGGATGTCCTTGCCGCACTCGTAAAACTGGCAGAAGAGGCACAGCTTTCTGAAAAATTTGAGGAGCTTTACAACGGTGCTGTCATCAACACCGGAGAGAACCGTCTCGTGCTTCATCAGCTGACCCGCGGCCAGCTCGGAAACACCGTTACGGCAGACGGCGTAGACAAACGTGCTTTCTACGTAGAGCAGCAGAACCGCATCGCAGAGTTTGCGAACAAAGTACATGCAGGTGAGATCACCAACGCAGCAGGTGAAAAATTCACCACCGTTGTGCAGATCGGTATCGGCGGAAGCGACCTTGGCCCGCGTGCGATGTATCTGGCTCTGGAAAACTGGGCAAAGAAAAACGGCTGCTTCAAAATGGAAGCAAAATTCATCAGCAACGTTGACCCGGATGACGCAGCAGCTGTTCTGAATTCGATCGACGTAGCACATTCCATCTTCGTTCTGGTATCCAAATCCGGAACCACACTGGAGACTCTGACCAATGAGTCCTTCGTAAAAGACGCTCTGAAAAATGCAGGCCTGGATGCATCCAAGCATATGATCGCCGTTACCAGTGAGACTTCTCCGCTGGCAAAGAGCGACGACTATCTGGCAGCATTCTTCATGGATGACTACATCGGAGGCCGTTATTCTTCCACATCCGCAGTCGGCGGCGCTGTTCTGTCCCTGGCTTTCGGACCGGAAGTATTCGCAGCATTCCTCGAGGGCGCTGCAGCAGAAGATAAACTTCTGCAAACAAAGACGTATTACAGAACCGGAGATGCTTGATGCGCTGATCGGTGTTTACGAGAGAAACGTTCTTGGCTATCCGAGCACTGCAGTTCTTCCGTACTCCCAGGCACTGAACCGTTTCCCGGCTCACTTACAGCAGGTAGATATGGAGTCCAACGGTAAATCGGTCAACCGCTTCGGCGAGCCGGTCAATTACCCGACCGGTCCGGTTCTCTTCGGCGAGCAGGTACCAACGGACAGCATTCCTTCTATCAGCTGCTGCATCAGGGAACTGATATCGTTCCGCTGCAGTTTGTAGGCTTCCGCAATAACCAGATGGAGACCGATGTCGACATCCAGGGCAGCACCAGCCAGCAGAAACTCTGCGCAAACGTAGCAGCTCAGATCGTTGCATTTGCCTGCGGTAAAGCAGATGAGAATAAAAACAAAAACTTCGAAGGCGGCCGTCCGTCCAGCATCATCATCGGAGATCAGGTAAATCCGAAGACGCTGGGAGCACTGCTTGCACACTTCGAGAATAAGATCATGTTCCAGGGATTCCTGTGGAACGTAAACAGCTTCGACCAGGAAGGCGTACAGCTTGGTAAAGTCCTTGCAAAACGCGTTCTGGCTCACGAGACAGACGGAGCACTGAAAGTATTCAGCGATCTGCTCAACATCTAAGAAGTTTAAATCAGAAAATTTAAGATATGAAAAGGCGGCATACCGGATTTTCTTTCTGAAAGTTTCAGGGGGAAAACGGTATACCGCCTTTTTTATTACTATATTATGGGGTTATCCCAGCTTCGCCGGAAGCGACGAGGACACTGTGGACTGATGCTCCTGCCGGAACTGCCGCGGGGTGATCTGATACCGTTTTTTGAACGTACGGATCAGGTGGCTGCAGTCTGCAAAGCCGGTCTCGGTGGCAATAAAGTTCAGGTCATAATCGGTAAAGAGGAGCAGGTTCTCGACCTTGTTCAAACGGATAAATTCGATATACTGCTTGCAGCTCTGCCCATAGTGTTTTAAAAACAGCTTGGCAAAGTACGAATAGCTCATATTGTATTTATGCGCCAGCTCTTCGATGTTGATATTTTCCTGTGAATGACGGTCGATGTAGAGAGAATGTCCTGCATACTTTTCTCTTCACTCTCGGAGATGGTTTCGAGATCAAAACAGATTCCCTGGCAGTGCCAGGTACGCAGGAGACGCAGGAACAGTGTCGAAAACAGCGAATAAATATACGCGTCGTAGCCGTACTGTTTCGCATGGGATTCTTTTTCAATGGTTGTAAAAAAATCGTTCAGGTCGAGCCCCGGAAGATCCGCCTGCGTAAAGAGCAGGGAAGGATGCGTCATGGAGGCAACCTTATGGAACGCAAAGCTCAGGTTCGGAAGATAGCTTCCGGTAAGATGAATCCGGTTCAGATTGAATTTTACGCAGAAAAAGCGAAACGGTTTGTCATGATCCGCGGCAAGCGCATGGACTGCCTGCGGCGGAAAAAGGATGAAAGAGCCGGCCTCCATCGGATAGACAACATCGTTGCAGCTCACAAGGAGCGAGCCTTCCTGCAGATAAAGTACTTCAGTAAAATAGTGCCAGTGTGATACCACCGGCATGGAAAAGGTTTCCGAGCTGCAGGAAAATGCCTCGATCGGTGAGCGCAGGATATCACTGTATTCAAATAGATTTTTCAAAAGTAAATTCCTCCTGTTCCGGTTAAAAAGTTCTGCAAAAAATTACGAGGATTATTCAAAAGAATCATGCATGAAGATAGAAACGTTCTATTTTTATACAGTCGCATTATATCATAATGAAATGAAAATTGATACAATGGCGAAAGCATTTGAAAGAGAAAAATGCAGAAACCTTTTGATTTTCAGAAGATAAGGGGGGATATGAAAAAATGAAAAGCAGCACAAAACCATTCCCGAAAACCAAAATCCAATGGCTGTGGGAAAACATGGAAGGAAAGCGTGCGCTGTATCTGATCGGCATGATCGGAACGGTATTATATAACGTTCTGCAGCTTACGATTCCATATTTTTCGGGAAAAATTGTTGACCTGTTTCTGACAGGTGAAAATGCGGTGCAGAATCTGCAGACACACCGGGATCTGTTTTACCGCCTGTTGATTGCGATGATTGGCTTCACGTTTCTGCGTGTCGTTATTGTCTACGGCAGCTGTATGATTTACGAGCACGTATCACAGAGCGTCCTGTACCGGGTGCGGAATTACCTGTATGACAAAATCCAGCGGCAGGATATGACGTTTTACAGCACGTACCGTACCGGCGATCTGATGACGCGTCTGACCGGAGACCTCGATGCCGTCCGCCATATGGTCGCATGGGTCATCCGAATGGTGATTGAGTCGTTTTCCCTGTTCGCGGCAGCGGCCATTTTCTTCCTGTACACGAACTGGAAGCTGGCGCTCTGCATACTTGTGATTTCGCCGTTCGTATTCTGGATCATCTACCTGTTCCGCAACCGTGTTGCCCCGATGCATGCGGCACTGCGTGAAAAGCTGGCACAGATGAATACGTGTGCGCAGGAGAATATCTCCGGAAACCGCGTCGTCAAGGCGTTTGCAAGAGAAGAGTACGAGATCGAGAAATTCGACCGCGCTAATACCGATTACGCGGAGACAAACAAAGCAACCGCGATGGTATGGCTGAAATTCTTCCCGTTTGTCGAGAGTATCGCTAACCTGATGCCGGTTGTCCTGCTGGCAGTCGGCGGTGTCTTTATGATTAAGGCCAGCTGACCATGGGTGATTATGTGGCATTCTCCGGCCTCATCTGGCAATCGCAAACCCGATGCGCCAGATGGGAAATATCATGAACGAGTTCCAGCGGTTCTCTGCAGCTTCAAAAAAAGTCATGGAGCTGTATTACTCCGAGGCGAAGATCAAGGACGAGGAAAATGCAGTGGCACACCCGGAACGCTTCGAGGGAAAAATCGAGTTCGACAACGTTTCATTCCAGTATGAGGACGGTGATCTGCCGGTTCTGCATAACATTTCGTTTACGGTTAATCCGAATGAGACCGTGGCGGTCATGGGAGAGACGGGATGCGGAAAGACATCCCTCATCAACCTGATTCCGCGTTTCTACGAGCCGACAGAAGGCCAGATCCGCATCGACGGTATTCCTGTGGAAGATCTGAAGCTGTATGATCTCCGGAAACACATCGGACTTGCGACGCAGGATGTCCTGCTGTATTCTGATACGATCGAGGGCAACATTGCTTACGGCGATGACTCGATCAAGATGAATGAAGTCATTAAATTTGCAAAATATTCTGCCGCGGCAGACTTTATTTCGAAGATGCCGGAGGGTTATGACACTCTGGTCGGTGAGCGCGGTGTCGGTCTTTCAGGCGGCCAGAAGCAGAGAATTTCCCTGGCGAGAGCGCTGGCCATCCGTCCGTCGATCCTGATTCTTGACGACACGACATCGGCCGTCGATATGGAGACGGAAAAACAGATCCAGCATTCCTTACGAGAACTGGATTTCCCGTGCACGAAAGTTATCATCGCGCAGCGAATCTCCACCACAAAGACGGCGGACAAAATTATCGTGCTGCAGAACGGTTACATCAAGGAGATGGGAACGCACGAGGAGCTGATGGAAAAGAAGGGCTATTACTACGAACTGGTGAAACTGCAGACCGGTGTGGATGAACTGTAGGAGGGGGAAGCAATGGCAAAAAATACATACAAGCAGGATGAAGTGCTCGAAGAACCTTTTGACATCAGACACTTACTCCGGGCATCATCTTATATTAAAAAATACGCGGGCCGGATGGTTGTGGCGATTCTCTTAAGCGGCATCGGCGGCGCGTTCGGCTACGTTGCGCCGATGATTATCCAGCGGGCACTGGACCTTGCGATTCCGGACAAAAACGAGAAACTTCTGTTTTCTCTGGTCGGAATGCTCGTGGGCATCTATGTCGTCAGCGTCATTTTCACGACGATCCGAAGCCGTATCATGGTGGATGTCAGCCAGAATATCATCTACGACATCCGAAAAGACCTGTTTGAGCATCTGCAGGAGCTGCCGTTCCAGTATTACGACGACCGCCCGCACGGCAAAATTCTGATCCGTGTGGTCAACTACGTCAACTCGGTATCGGATATGCTTTCGAATGGACTGATCAATATTGTGCTGGAGTGTTTCAATCTGCTGTTCATCGTCATTTTCATGTTCCTGGTCGATGTGCAGATGGCGCTCGTCGTTCTCTGCGGCGTGCCGGTGCTGTGCGTGTTCATGGTCTGGATCAAGAATAAACAGAGACGGGCATGGCAGGCAGTTTCAAATAAGAACTCGAACCTGAATGCGTATCTGCAGGAAAATATCGTCGGAGCCCGCATTACGCAGATCTTTGCGAGAGAGGATGAAAATGCGGAGATTTTCAAAGATCTTTCACAGGACTGCCGCAGAACGTGGAACACGGCGGTACGCTATTCCAACCTGGTATGGCCGGGCATCGATTCGATTTCCGTCTGCGTGCGCGCGGCGATCTTCTTAGCAGGCCTTGTGCTGTTCGGACAGGGCAGCAAATCGCTCGGTACCATCGTGGCGATTTCCAGCTATGCATCGTACTTCTGGCAGCCGATCATGAACCTTGGAAATATCTTCAACAACTTTATCAACAACATCGCTTACCTGGAGCGTATCTTCGAGACAATGGACGAGCCGGTAACGGTAAAAGATGCGGAGAACGCCGTAAAAATGCCGGAGATCCGCGGTGAGGTGACGTTTGACCATGTCAACTTCTCGTACGATGAATCGAAGCAGATTTTAAAAGACGTTTCGTTTACGGTAAAACCGGGTGAGAGTGTGGCGCTTGTCGGACCGACGGGAGCCGGAAAGAGTACGATTGTCAATCTGATCTCCCGGTTCTACAATGTCAACGGCGGCCGCGTCCTGATCGACGGCCAGGACATCTCACAGGTGACAATTCATTCGCTGCGTGAACAGATGGGTATTATGATGCAGGACAGCTTTATTTTCTCGGGAGACATTGAGGACAACATCCGTTACGGAAAGCTGGATGCGACACGGGAAGAGATCGTGAAGGCAAGCAGAACCGTCTGCGCGGATGAGTTCATCAGCAAAATGCCGGACCGCTATCAGACCGAGGTGCGGGAGCGCGGTCCATGCTGAGCCAGGGCCAGAAACAGCTGATCTCGTTTGCCAGAACACTGCTTTCGGATCCGGCGATTCTGATTCTCGATGAGGCAACCTCGAGTATCGACGTGCAGACCGAGAAAGCACTGCAGACGGGCCTCAATGCGATGCTGAAGGCAGAACATCGTTCATTATTGCCCACCGTCTGTCCACGATCCGCAACTGCGATAAGATCATGTATATCGACAACGGCGGCATCATGGAGAGCGGAACGCACGACGAACTGATGGCAAAGAAGGGATATTACTACAAACTGTATACGGCACAGCTCGACGAAGTACAGAAAGCGGGCTGACCCATACTTCAGGATGATAAAAAGGCTTCTGCCGGCGGATGAAAATCCGGGGCAGAAGCCTTTTGAAATTGCGTGATATTTTATTTTCCGGAGAAGTATTTCTCTTTGATGATCTCAACCGGCATATCCTCGCCAGTCCACAGTTTGAAGGAAGCAGCTCCCTGGTATAACAGCATGTACATACCGTTTCCGGTCTTGCATCCAGCCTCTTTTGCCTCACGCAGCAGGCGGGTTTCCTGCGGATTGTAGATCACATCGAAAACGAAGAGGTCTTTGTGGAACATCGTTGTGTCGGTGATGATGGTGTTCTCGGTTTTTGGAGCCATTCCGACGGAAGTTCCATTGACAAGAATGGCGCTGTCTGCGATGGATGCGCGAAGGACTTCCGGATCGGAGAAGTCGTGCAGGGTAACCTTGCAGGAAGTACGCTCATTGAGTTTTGCAACGATTTCCTCGGCTCTTCCGAAGAAATTGTCTCTGACGTTGAATACATTGATCTCAGCTACGCCGTCGAGGGCTGCCTGTACCAGGATTGCAGTAGCAGCGCCGCCGGCACCGAGCAGAGTCATCTTTTTGCCGATGATGTCTACGCCGTTTTCTGCAACTGCTCTCATGAAGCCGACACCGTCGGTGGTGTAAGCGGTGAGAACGCCGTTGTCGTTGACGATGGTATTACATGCGCCGGAGATCTCCGAAGCAGGAGAAACCTTGTCTGCCAATTTGCACATGATATTTTTGCCAGGCATGGTGATGTTCCAGCCTCTTGCACCCATGGTGCGGAGTCCTTCGACTGCCTGCGGCATTTTGTCTTCCGGTACATCAAAGGCAAGGTAGCTATAATCAAGGCCGAGCTGGTCGCATGCTTCGTTGTGCATTTCCGGAGAAACACTGTGTGCAACCGGGCTTCCGAGTAAACATAATAATCCGGTGTGTCCTGTGATGTGTTTTGACATAATTTGAAATCCTCTCTCTCCTCGTATTTCCACATGATGATAAATCGTGCTGTAGCACTTTAAACTGCTACTATATGAAGTGAATTATACTCCAGATGCCGAAAGAAAGCAAGAAAAAAAGAGGAAATGACGCAAAGTTCATTTCCTCTTTTCGTGTTGGTTTTTGATTAAGGTTTAAGATGGAAAAGATTCGCCAGGAAATCAGATTCCAAGTTTCTCTTTCATGTAGTCAACCGGAGTATCTTTTCCGGTGTACAGCTTGATTGCGATGAGTGCCTGGAACAGCATCATGCCCATGCCGTTGAATACTTTCTCACATCCTGCTTCTTTTGCCTGTTTCATCATAACGGTTTCGCGCGGAGCGTAAACGGTATCCGTTACGATGAGATCTTTTTTAAAGAAGGAAGGATCAGGAATGTTGGAAAGGTCTTCGAGTGGATGCATTCCTACGCCGGTAGCATCGCAGAACAGGTCAGCTGCGTGCATTTTTTCTTTCAGGAGGTCTTTGTCTGCCAGATCGTTCATGGTAGCCTTGCAGTTGGTGTTCTTATTGATCAGATCAACAATTTCCTCTCCACGGCTGTAGAATTTGTCTTTGATGTTGAAGATTTCAATTTCTGCAACTCCATCCAGAGCACCGCGCACTGCAATTGCAGTAGCAGCACCGCCGGTTCCGATCAGGACCATCTTCATTCCCTTGAAATCGATGCCCTCTTCGGTCAGTGCCTGCCAGTATCCCATACCATCGGTGTTGTAGCCTTTCAGCTTTCCGGTTACCTGACCGTTTTCGTCGCGGAGGTTGACTACGGTATTGATAGCGCCGCATAACTTAGCTGCTTCATCTACTTCGTCCAGATATTTGTGGACAACAGTTTTGTTTGGCATGGAAATATTGGAACCGAGCATTTTCAGCGCGCGGATACTCTGCACAGCATCTTTTAAAGAATCGTTATCAACTTCGAAAGCAAGCTGAATGACATCATCTCCGTTTTTGTCGTATGCAAGGTTGTGGGTTGTCGGAGACTGGGTGTGACGGATCGGGTAAGCCATTAATCCAACTAATTCGGTATGTCCTGTAATATTTGGCATGATATTTTCCTCTTTTCTGTTTTTTTATATTGTGTAAGAAAGTGATTCAGTGATTATTCAAGCGGCTCCAGATGCAGGTAGCCCTGGGACTCCAGTACATTCAGGATCGCGCGGCCTTCCATGGTACCTTCCATGATGCGGCGTGCGCGGACGGAATCGCCGATGGTATAAATATAAGTATGGGTATCGGCGAATGCTTCCTGAAGCTCCGGCAGAATCGGGTTATTGGAGCGCATTCCAAGACAGTTGAATCCGTAATCGAAGGTGAGATCCTGGATGGTTCCGTCCGGAAGCTTTACAGTGAATGCGTTTTCTTTTACTTCCTGAAGAGCAGTGTTGACATATTCTTTTACACCGTATTTGTCGTGTGTCTCACGCATGGAGCATTTGGTGATCGGGTCTGCAAGCATACCGATCTGCGGCAGCATATCGATGATGGTACACTCGGCGCCTCTCGGTGCAAAGTATTCAATAACGTCAAGTCCTACGGAACCGCCGCCGACTACAACGACTTCTTGCCCTGACAGGCTTCTTCCGGATATTTTCCGGCGTTTACATTGTTGATCATACCAAAGATGGTATTTACGTTTCCGGCATCGATGTTCTCTTTCAGGCCTTTGATCGGCGGAACAAGCGGAACGGAACCGGTGGAGTTTACAATGATGTCCGGTTTGAACTGTTTGATCTTATCCACCGTAGCTTCGGTGTTGAGGAAAATATACAGGTTTTTCAGTCTGGCGGCTCTTGCCTCAAGGTATTTCGGGAAATCTTTCATACGGGTCTTGCTTGGAAGATCGGAGATGAAAGTGGAAAGACCGCCGATGTGATCGTTTTTCTCAAGTACGAAAACGTTGCATCCGACTTCTGCTGCGGTGCAGGCTGCTTCCATACCGGCAGTACCGGCGCCGACAACAACAACGTTGCAGTTTTTATTTACTTTCAGTGCTTTGTAAATATCGCCTTCCGGAACAGCCGGGTTTACGGTACAACGGATCGGGCGGTTGACGCCGATACGGTTTCCGGCACATCCAACGTTACAGGAGATACATTTCCGAAGAAGATCTTCCTCACCGTTCTCAACTTTTTTCACCCAGTTCGGCTCAGCGATCAGGCCGCGTCCCATTCCGACGATATCTACATCGCCGCTCTCGAGAACTTTTTCAACGACCTCGGGTCACGGTAGTTACCGGCATTGATAACCGGTTTTTTGAATTTATTTTTTACGGCTCTTGCCATGTAGGAACGCCATCCGTCCGGCAGGAAGTTGGAGTCGATCTGATACTGAAGAGATGGGTTCAGGCCGCAGGATACGTCATACATATCTACGAACTCATCCAGGTACTCGAGGTACTCGAGGGTATCTTCCAGAGTATTTCCTCCCGGAACACGCTCCTCAGCAGAGATACGGACGATGATCGGGAACCACGGTCCGACGTTTTTACGTACTTCTTCGAGAACCATACGCGGGAAGCGCAGGCGGTTTTCTACAGAACCACCGAATTCATCGGTTCTTTTATTGTAATACGGGGAGATAAACTGGCTCATCAGGTAGGAGTGGCCGCAGTGGATTTCAATGGCATCAAAGCCGATGGCCTGCACACGTTTTGCAGCTTCGCCGTATTTTTTCACGGTTGTCATGATTTCTTCCTTTGTCATCGGGCGAGGGGTTTCTCCGCCGGCCTTTGTCGGGATGTTGGAAGAAGAAACGGTTTCCATACCGGTTCTTGCGGAAGATGCGGAAGCTCCGGCGTGGTTGATCTGGATCGCTACGGTAGCGCCGTTTTTGTGAAGGTTCTCTACTAACTGATAGTAGCGCGGCATAAAGCTGTCGTGGTCGATACGGATCTGGCTGGTTCCGTTGGATCCAACCGGGTACTCAATGTTGGCATTCTCAAGGATGATGAGACCAACACCGCCTTTTGCGCGGAGAGAGTAGTAGTTCATATGACGGTTACTCATTTCACCGCTTGTCTCACCGTAGTTGGTTCCCATCGGGGTCATTGCAATACGGTTTTTAATCGTTGTTCGTTTGATTGTAATTGGCTCGAAAATTTTTGGGTAAGCACTCTTCATGAAAATTTCTCCTTATTCATTACATGAGCGGTAATCCTCTGTTTGTGACAATTTCATCATAACGCTTTCGACTAAAAATTAACAATATCTTTCAGATAAACTTTCGATACGTTTTCGCTATCATTTCCGGTTTCTTCGATAATGTCAGCGTGCTGTTTCATATATTCGGTAAAACGTTCGACAGCCGGAAGCCGGTAGCGGTTCTTCATCCAGAACATAAAGGTCTGATGATAAATCTCGAGACCGTTCAGCGTATGGATACGGATGCCGTCTGCCTGTTCCAGAATATCGGTTCGCGGCATAAGCGCGATACCGAAATTTTCACGCACCAGTGCCACAATCGAATATTCATCCGGGCATTCCATGATAATATTCGGATGAAGCTGATATTTTCGGTAGAGATGACCGGTATAAGCTCCCATCCAGGAGGCGCGGTCGTAGCCGATCACCGGATAACGGGTAAGCTTTACAAGCGGAACCTCCGATTCATCGGCAATCGGATGCTGTTCCGGGGACACGATGACAAGCGGCTGCTGGATCAACGGAAAAAACTCCATGTCGTCGCGCTTTAAAAAGCCGCCAAACCCAAGATCGAGTTCGCCGGATTTCACCTTCTGTGCAATGGCCGGGGTATGGTTCTGCCAGAAGCTAAAGGCAACGTTTTTGTTTTCTTCTTTGTCCAGAAAGGTGCGGACATTGTGCGGAATATAATGTCCGGCAAGTGGAAAAATATAACCGATGTTGATTTTGCCGCCACCGGAGGCGAGCTCTTTCATCTTGCCTGCCGCAATGTCACAGTCGCCTGCGATCCGGTCTGCATGCTCCAGAAAAAGGCGGCCGGCATTGGTAAGGACAACACCGCGACCTTTCTTTTCAAACAGTGTGATCCCAAGCTCACTTTCAAGGGCAGCCATCGAACGGCTCAGGGATGGCTGGGAAATATAAAGTTCCTCTGCCGCCTGGTGATAATTTTCCAGCCGGGCAACCTTTCGGAAATAGAGAATCTGATTCAGTGTCATGTGGATTTTCCTCCTGAAAAATGGTTCCGTAAGAAAGTCTTTGCTTCCTCTTATTATGATAACTCAAGTATACCACATCAATGCATTCAATGCATTGGTTTTTTCCTTTAAAAGCATTAGACCGTACACGTTTTCACTGTTAAAATAAAGGCAAATGTTATTTTTTTAACATTCACGAAACTGGTAATCTGTTGTTTGTGACAAAACAAAAGGATGAACCGAACAGAGGAAAAAGACAATTTGACCTCAACATAATCTATTTAAAAAGGAGAGAAACCATGAACAAGAAATACCTGCCAAGTGCATTAATTCTGTACTTGAACTACTTTATCCACGGTGTTGGATGCTCCATCCTGGGCCAGGCAGTCATCAAAGAGGCTCTGGCAGCAGCTTGGGGAGTGGAAGCAATGGCAATTACCGCAATTTCCGCAGCACTCGGTCTTGGCCGTCTGATCGCCCTGCCATTTGCAGGTCCTCTGTCCGACAAGCTCGGACGCCGCATTTCCACCGCAATCGGAAGTGCTTCTTATGCAATTTACCTGATCGGCCTTGCCCTTGCATTTAATGCAGGAACACACGGCGGTTACACCATCGCTTACGTATGCGCCATCATCGGCGGTATCGCAAACTCCTTCCTGGATACCGGTATTTACCCGGCAGTATCCGAGATTATTTACAAAGCTCCTGGCGTTGCTACCATGGGAATCAAATTCTTCATCGCAATTGCTCAGATGCTGCTTCCATTTGTTCTTGGTGTAGCTGTTACTTCTACAGCAGCAGGCCTTACCTCCTACAATCCGTTATTCTACGGATGCGGAATCGCTTATATCGTACTTTTTGTACTGGTATTCCTGTTCCCGCTGCCAGACGCTGACCAGAAAGCATCCGGCAAAAAAGAGGGCCTGATCGACAGTCTGAAACATACACATTTCTCCTTCGAATCCATCGCCATGATCCTGATCGGATTCACCTGCACCGGTACCTTCCAGCTGTGGCTGAACTGTGCACAGAACTTGCAAAAGAGAATGTAGGCTGGGCTGATCCGTCCATCATGCAGACCTATTATTCTGCAGGAACCATGCTGGCACTGATCGTAACAGCGTTCCTGACCAGAAAAATCAAAGATGTTCGTTTCATCGTTGTTTACCCGGCCATTTGCCTTGTAACTATGATTGCTGTCCTGATGGGACAGAGCAAACCGCTGATGATTGCCGGTGCTTTCATTATCGGATGGGCTGGTGCAGGCGGACTGCTTCAGATCGCAACTTCCGTTTGCAATATGCTGTTCCCGAAAATCAAAGGAACCGTAACCGCATTGGTTATGATTGCATCTTCTCTTTGCAACTACACCATCCTGACCGCAGCATCTAAAATGCAGCCGTCCGGCGTTATGACCATGAACATCGTTCTGACCGCAGTTGGTGTTGCACTTGGACTGTTTGTAAATATTCGCTATAAAAAATGGTTGAACTTGCGCAGCAGGACAACTAAAATGAGATTAAGGATTGTGAGAGTACGAAGAACCAGGTAATCCGGGCGTGAAAAAGAAAAGCTGCAAAAGAAAAGTCAGGGTTAAAATTGAAGAAAGAAGGAAAAACACATGAATACAGTAAAAGTTCGTGATATTGAAATCGGTGCCGGTGCACCGAAGATCATTGTTCCGATCGTAGGAGTTACCAAAAACGATATCATCGAAGAAGCAAAAACCTTCCATTCGATTCCGGTTGACGTTGTAGAGTGGCGTGTAGACTGGTTTGAAGGCGTATTCGACTTCGCACAGGTAGAAGACGTATTAAAAGACCTTCGTGCAGCACTCGGAAATACTCCGATTCTGATGACGTTCCGTACATCCAAAGAGGGCGGCGAGAAAGCTATCGAGCCGGAAGCATACGCTGAGCTGAACATCAAGCAGCACAGACCGGATACGTTGATCTGATTGACGTTGAGATCTTCACCGGAGATGAGATCGTAAAGAAAATCATCGACGGCGCACACGCTGCAGGCGTAAAGGTTGTTGCTTCCAACCATGATTTCTTCAAAACTCCTGCAAAAGCAGACATCATCTACAGACTGCGCAAAATGCAGGATATGAACGCAGATATTCCGAAGATCGCTGTTATGCCGCAGAATAAGAAAGACGTTCTGACCCTGCTTGCGGCAACAGAGGAAATGACCACCAATTATGCGGACAGACCGATCATCACCATGTCGATGGCAGGCACCGGCGTGATCAGCCGTCTTTGCGGTGAGGTGTTTGGCTCTTCCATGACCTTCGGCGCGGCAAAGAAAGCATCCGCACCGGGTCAGATGGGTGTGAATGATCTGAGCACCGTTCTGGATCTGCTTCACAAAGCCATGTAACCGTTTTTTCTTTAGGGGACACCGGTATTTTTAGCTTTGCTGTTGATGCCGATGTCCCTTTTGTATTATTGTTCTGTTATAAATTTAACGGAGGTATGCCTTTTATGAAGAGAGTATTTCACTGGCTGGATGAAAACTTGGAAGAATTTCTTCTTGTGATCGGTCTGATCGCCATGACGCTGATCATGGGAATTCAGGTTTTCTGCCGCTACGTCCTTGGCATGTCGCTGTCGTGGTCGGAAGAGCTGACCAGATATATTTTTATCTGGTGCGGTTTTTTAAGCGTCAGCTACTGCAGCAAAAAATGCCTTTCCATCAAGATCGAGCAGTTTGTTGCGATTTTCCCACGGAGAGGAAAAGCCATCTTCAAAATTATGAATCATACATTTGACTGATTTTTTTCATCTATATGATTCCGTTTGCTTTTTCCTATATGATGTCGTCAGTTAAAAGCGGCCAGCTTTCCCCGGCCTGCAAAATTCCGATGTACTTTATCCAGGCAGCACCGCTCGTCTCCTTTGTGCTGGTTGCATTCCGCGTTCTGCAGCGGTGGATGATCGAGTTCCGTGTGGCACGCGGTGAGAACGTTTCGACCCGGCCCATCCGGAGCGAAATACGCCGGAATCCTTCATCGAGCAAATGCCGGAGCAGATAACGCCACAGAAAATGCCCTGAACGCGGGTATCGACAACCGCATCCATACGATTAAAAATTCGAATGAGGAGGAACGCTAATGCCAGTCGTAGTATTATTTCTGATTTTTGTTGCATTGCTGGTCATCGCTGTTCCGGTATCGATTACCCTTGGAATCACATCTGTGCTTCCGTCGGTGTTTGACCCGTCTTTTACGGTAGGAGCCAAATATCTGATCCGTGCCATGTTCGGAGGACTCGATTCCTTCCCACTGCTGGCAGTTCCGATGTTCGTCCTCTCCGGTATCATCATGGCTAAGGGAGGCATCTCCAAAAACTGTTTGATGTCTTTGCCTATTTTCTCGGAAAATTCACCGCAGGTATGCCGTGCGCGGTTATCGTCACCTGCCTTTTTTACGGTGCGATTTCCGGTTCCGCTCCGGCGACCGTTGCCGCTGTCGGAAGCATGACAATCCCGATTCTGACTACCCTTGGTTATGATCTGACATTCTCCACAGCGATTGTGGCAGTTGCCGGCGGCCTTGGCGTTATCATTCCCCCGAGTATTCCGTTCATCATGTACGGTATGGCTTCCGGCGCTTCGGTCAGTGACCTGTTCCTTGCCGGAATTGTACCGGGTCTGATGATCGGTCTGCTGCTGATGGTTTATGCCGTTTATCACTGCAAACGGTATGGGGAGGACAAAGAGAAGATCCATGCAGAAGTCAAAGTGCTGCATGACAAAGGCCTGCTTCGCGTTTTAAAAGAGAGCTTTTTTGCACTGCTCAGCCCGGTGATCATCCTTGGCTGTATCTACAGCGGTGTCGCTTCCCCGACTGAGGCGGCTGTTATCTCCGTATTCTATGCATTGATCATCAGCCTTTTTGTGTACAGGAGTATCCGCATCCGCGACATCTGGTCCATTCTGGTTGAGGCGATTCGTACCTTCACCCCGATCCTGTTTATTCTGGCGGCATCGACGGCATTTTCCCGTGTGCTGACGCTGATGCAGGTACCGCAGACGGTCAGCGAGTTTATCCTGAACAACTTCCACAGCCCGGTTGCGATCCTTCTGATCATCAATGTATTCCTGCTGATTGTCGGAATGGTTATGGATACAACACCGGCAATCCTGATTCTGACTCCGATCCTTCTGCCGATTGTACAGGCGATCGGCATGAATCCGATTCAGTTTGGTGTCATCATGGTTGTCAACCTTGCGATTGGTTTCGTAACACCGCCGATCGGCGTCAACCTGTTCGTGGCAAGCTCCCTGACCGAGGTTCCGGTCATGCAGATCGCAAAGAAGGCTATGCCGATGATCGGTTTCTTCCTTGTGGCACTGCTGCTGATTACGTTTATTCCGGCAATTTCGGTTGGAATTTTATAGGGAGGAGCGAGGGACAATGAAAAAGATGATAAAAAAGAAAAAGCTTTTCCGAACAGCGACGGTACTTGCTGCTGTCGTTGCACTTGGCGCATCGCTTGCCGGCTGCGGTTCTTCCGGGGAAGAGACGACACAGCGCTATTCCTGGCCGCTGGCAACGGCGAGCCCGGAGGATACGGTAACACAGATTTTCGCCGAGAAGTTTGCGGAAGAGATTTCGGAGCTGAGCGATGGAAGGATGAAAATTCAGGTTTACGCAAACTCAACGCTCGGCGGCGACCGCGATCTGCTCGAAACGTGTGCCGATGGTGATATTCCGTTTGTCGTACAGAATACGGCGCCGCAGGTTTCCTTTATGGGTGATCTTGCCGTGTTCGATCTGCCGTGTGTGTTTGATTCGCTCGATGAATGCCGTGAGAAGATTGATGATCCGGAGTTTTACGATCTGATCAGCAATGTTTACACAGAGGGCGGCTATCACCTGCTCGGTATGGCGGATCAGGGATTTCGTGTCATGAGTACGAATAAGCCGGTTTACAGCTTTTCGGATTTCAAGGGCCAGAAGATCCGTACCATGGAGAACAGCTACCATCTGGCATTCTGGAAAGCCATCGGTGCCAACCCGACGCCGATGAGCTTCAGTGAGGTTTACATCGGCCTGCAGCAGCACACGATTGATGCGCAGGAGAACCCGTATGAGGTCATCGTTTCGAATAACCTGTATGAGCAGCAGGATTACGTAGTGGAGACGAACCATCTGCCGCATCTGATTTCCCTGATTGTCAACGACGATTTCTTCAAAGCTCTGCCGGAGGACGAGCAGGAGATCATGACAGAGGCCGCAAAGATTGCGACCGAGTACGCAAGAGAGCAGTCCGATGCCCGTATCGCCGACAAGATCGCGACGATCGAGGAGAGCGGAACGAAGATTCTGACACTCGATGACCAGACAAGAGCGGAGATCCGAGAGGCATCGAAGAGTGTGTATAAGTCGATTGAGGAGAATATTGATCCGGCGATTTACAATGCGTATATGGATGGGATTGAAACTGAGCGTTATTCACTAAAAAATGGTGACGATTCAGAGCCTTATCTCGATGTTGCTTTTCGCTATATGAAACTCCGGAAAAATTGCTCATTCATGCAAGCGTGTTTCGCGATTTTTCTTCGGCTTCGCATGGCTCTGAATCGTTGCAAAAAAGAAATTTCCCGGCTGCGGGGCGCTGAAAAACGGTGCTTCGCAGTCGTTTTTTTGTCTGGATCGCTTTAAAATCGCTTTAAATTTACAAAATCTGCCTTGTACCGTCGAAATTACAAGATTATAATGGGATTTGGAAGTTTTTTTTGATCTATTATTATGACCAAGGGAGGCAAAGAATGATTTTTAATCACATGGACCGGATTGTATTTGCAGGAGATTCCGTAACGGATATGGAAAGTGCACAGCCGGTGGGGGAAGGTTTATTTGAAAATGTCGGAAAGAGCTACGTTCGAATTGTCGAGAACATGCTCGCAGCATTTGCTGATGTGTGATAAAGAAGTAGTAGAAGTGTAAAAAATTTTGCCGTTCCTATCCGGCGTTTGCGCATTGCGCCGGATAGGTCGGGCGGTCATTCGGGCAGGTCTACCTTGCCAACGAAAGAGTAATAAATATCAATGTCCTGTCTGCGTGTGCCGTTCTCGTCATAGCTGCACTCATGCACAACGATTTTCTCCACAAACTCACGCAAAAGGGTAGGGGTAAGTTCTTCAAAGCTGGTGTACTTGCGGACAACATTCATAAACTTTTCTGCGTTTACCGTGGCTTCCTGCGCTTTGGAAAGCTCTGCCCGGATAGCGGCGGCTCTCTCTTTCAGTTCTTTCTGCTCGGCTTCATAGTCTGCCGACAGCTCCGTGAAACGCTCGTCTGAAATGCGCCCGGTCACGCTGTCCTCATACAGCCGCTTGAAGATAGCGGATAACTCGCTGATACGCTTCTCGGCGGCTTCCAGCTCCTTTTTCCTTGCGGCGTTCCTGCGCTTGCCCCCGTCCTCGTTCTGCTCGATCAGCAGCTTCATAAACCGGGCTTCGTGCTTCGCTGCATAGCTGGTGACTTTCCGCAGATTGTCGGTCACTCCGGCGGTCAACAGGTCGGTGCGGATAAAGTGCGCCGTACAGTCACGGGTACGCTTCTTGTAGCTCCCGCAGATATAACAATCCTGCTTGCGGGTGGCGTTCTGGTAACGCTGCTGGTAAAGGACGCTGCCGCAGTCGGCACAAAAGAGTATGCCGGAGAATAAGCCCACTTCATCATAGCGGTTCGGGCGTTTGCGCTGCTTGCGTAACTCCTGCACACGCTCCCACATCTGGGTGTCAATGATAGGCTCATGGTGGTTCTCGAAAATCGCCTGTTTCTCAATGGGGTTCTCTACGCTGTGCTTGGTCTTGTAGGACGGCTTCTCCGTCTTGAAGTTTACCAGACAGCCCGTGTACTCCCTGTTTTCAAGGATATGTACCACGGTATTGGTCGCCCACTTGCACTCATAGCCGGGGTGGTAGCGGCGGGTGCTTCCCGTCCGACGGTATTCCAGCGTTCCCGGCGTGGGGATCTCCTGCTCTGTGAGCATACGGGCTATCTTGGTCGGCCCGTTCCCGGCAAGGCACAAGCTGTAAATCTGCCGCACAACAGGGGCGGCTTCCCCGTCAATGATAAAATTTTCGTCCTCGTCCATAAAGTAGCCGTATACGGGTTTGCTCGTGACGGGCTTCCCGCTCATACCCTTAGACCGTTTTACTGCTTTGATTTTCTTGCTCGTATCTCTCACCAGCCATTCGTTAAAAATGTTCCGCAGAGGGGCAAAATCATTGTCGCCCTGTGCGCTGTCCACTCCGTCATTGATAGCGATAAAGCGGACGCCTTTCTGTGGGAAAATCATTTCCGTATACATTCCCACTTGCAGATAGTTTCGCCCTAACCGTGACATATCCTTGACGATAACGGTGCCGACTTTTCCGGCTTCAATGTCCGCAAGCATGGCTTGAAAACCGGGTCTTTGGAAGTTCGCCCCAGAATAACCGTCATCTGTGTACCATTGCAGATTGGAAAAGCCGTTCTGCTTCGCATAGGTTTCAAGAATACGCTTCTGGTTTGAAATAGAATTGCTCTCACCTTGCAGCTCGTCCTCGTGGGATAATCTCGGATAAAGGGCGGTAATAAGGTTTCGGGTGGTCTGTCTTAACATAGTGTCCTCCATTTCCGACAGCCAGCCCCACTATTCCGTATGACTATCATACCACACGCCGGGGCTGGCTGTACAGTCCTTTCTGCTTCTTTACGTCCCGTCAAATTGCCGATTTTTGTGTAGCAGCTTCCGCTTCCAGCACTTTCAGCATTTTATCGGCGGCGGTGGCGGTGGTGTCCTGCTTGAAATAGCCGGAAACGACAAGGACAGAATTACCTATGCGGATTTCCGTCACGCAATCCGGGCGGCGGGTGCTGCGGTCATTCTTTGGGGTGTTGGTCATAGGCGGCTCTCCTTTCTGTTCATCAGCTTTTTCAGTTGTCCCATTTTCTCCTGCGCCGTGGCTTTTCGGAAGTTGCTCCCGGTAAAGCGGACAGGAGAACACATTTCAATCAGACGGTCATAAATGCGGGCGTGGGCGGTGTCCTCCGGGTGCTGCAAGTCCTCCAGCGTGAGATTAGTCGTGACGATCAGCGGCCTGCCGCTGCGGTAACGGCTGTCAATCACGTTGTAGACCTGCTCTAAGCCGTATTCCGTTCCCCGTTCCATTCCAAAATCGTCAAGGATAAGCAGCGGGAAGCTGCAAAGTCGGGAGATATATTCATTCCTGCCCTCAAAGCTGGCGGCAAGGTCACCCAATATCAATGCAAAGTTTGTCATGCACACGGGGATTTCACGCTCCATAAGGGCATTTGCGATACAGCCCGCAAAATAGCTCTTGCCTGTGCCAACGCCGCCCCATAGCAGATAGCCAATGTTGCGCTCTTTCATGGTTTCCCAGTTCTCCACATAGAAATGGGCGTGTTCCATTTGCGGGCACTTGCCGTTGTCGTTCTCAAACGTCCAGCCCTGCATAGCCGGGTCTGTAAAGCCCCGCCGCTTCAACCGCTCGACAGTTTCAAGGTGACTGCGCTGTTTCTCTGCGGCTTCCCGTTCCTCACGCTCTGCCCGCTGGCAGTCACATTCTGCCGGGTGGCGGTCACGCCCCAGCCATGCGGCGGTTTCTTTGGGGAAATAGCCCTCTTTGGGCTTGTGGCACTTCCCGCAGTATAAAAGCCCGTCCTCGCCGGTGTAGTCCTCCGGCTCCGGCGTGGTGTCGGTCATATTCAAAATCATTTCATCAAATCCATTCGTCATAAGCTCTCGCCCTCCTTACAGGTATAATCGGGTATGCCCTTTTTCGGGGCTTTCTTGGCTGCGTCCTCCTGCGCCCACTTGAAAATCGTGGCTGCATGCTCTTGTATTTCCTCCCGCTGGAAGCGATATGGCAGGATAGGCGGTCAATGTAATACTCCCACTTGCCGGGAAGCTCTGTTTTCAGCCCGTCAAGCTCCGTATCGGAAAGAATGACATTGTGGTATCTGCCATAGGCGGCGGGGGCGGGGTGTCCCGTTTCTAACTCTCTCTCTTTTTCTATTTCTATATCTATCTCTTTCTCTATCTCTATCTCTGGTGGACAAATGTCCGCTCGATATGGTGGACATTTGTCCGCCCCTGTCTGCGGCAGGGCTTTTTGTTCCTGCAAAGCCAGCCGCGCCCTGCGCTTGCGCTCCCCCTCGGTAGAGGACTGGCCGATTAAAAGCTCAATGTTGCTCATGTAGAGTGCGCCGCTTGGCAAAGGCTCCACAAGCCCCAGCTTCATAAAGATTTTCAAAGCTCTCTCTACGGTACCTACCTGCTGGCGGGTAATGGTCGCAATCATCTGGGCGGTGTAGGGGATATTCTCGTCAAGCTGCAATTTCCCGCCGTTTTTCAGCGATTTCAAGTACAGCTTCAAGAGAATGTTGGAATAGATAACGCCGTCCTGCATACTTTCCAGCAGAACGATTGCATCATCGTCAAAATAGCTCTCTTTCAGCTTGAGGTAGTAATATTTGCGGTTATCTGCCATAGGCTGCGTCCTCCTTTTTCCAGCGTTTGGAATAATAGCGAGGGCATAGTATGATAACCGCCCGGAAGCTCTGTTTGCAGTCACGGGTGCAGCCCCGGCATAGGTCGTTGTAAGTGATACGGTTGCGGTGGTTGAGGAAGAAAGACCATTCCAGCCGCCGCTTCTTGCTCATTCTCGGCAATGGTAAGCTCCTTTCTGCCGTTCCTATCGGTGTAGCGGGATAGGGGGCATTTTCTGTATGTTCTCGGTATCATTTTCGGGCTTTTTCTGCCCTGTAAGCCCCGTTTGGAAGTCGGGGAGTATTGCGGTAAGGGTTCATATCATACCTGTATTTTTGTAGGGTTTCGGTATCATTTCGGGGCGGTCTTTAACGCTCCTGTTCACGCTTTTTCTGCTGGCTCGGTGCGCCCCTTAAAATCTGGTCGATATTGCGTCTGACTGTCTGAAGCTCCTGCGCCCGCTGGCGTTTCTCCCGGTAGTCGTTATATCCGGCGTTCTTCTGGACGGTAAGCTGCTCAATCTCCCTTTGCAGGGCTTTGCTGGCTGGCAGCTTGGTTATTCCATGCTCCCGGAAATAACGGGCGGCTGTGTCCGCTATGATAAAATCGCTTTCGTGCTGTTCCCGGTAGGCTCTCCGGGCTTTCTCCGATTTCTGCGCTTTCAGACCGTCACGGGCGGGCTTCGTGCCGATATAGCCCAAAAGGTTGCGCTGCAATTCCTTTTTCTCCCGGATAGCGGCTTCCAGCCCTTTCAGTCCGGCAAGGCTCTCCTGCGTGGCGGTGTTGGCTGCGGAAATGGCAGCGTCCAGCTCGTCCGGGGAAGAAAAGCCATACTGCTGGTAGAGCATGAGGGTAGCCGACATCTGTTTGAGGTTGTGCATGGTCGCCCACTTCTCATAGCCCCGTCCTTTCCCCTCGGCTCGCTTGGCGGCTATGTCTACCATGCGCTGTACAGCGTCATTGTTCGGGGCGTTTTTCGCTTCTTTTTTCGTCCGTAAGCGGTCTTTGATACTGCCGGGGTATTCCGCTATGGCTGCGGGTTTTTCGGCGGCTCTGGCGGCGTTCTGCTCCAAAACGGAGAGGACAGCAGCCCGGTCAAAATCGTCCCCCAGCTTCCGGGCGGTAATTGGCTTCGTCCTGTCCGGCGTGAGGTAACTTAGCCGCCCCCGGCTCTCCTTGACGGTCACACCATGCCGGAGAAGCAGGGCGGCAAACTCATCAAAGCCGGAAGCAGCGGCAAGGGCTTCCCGGATAGTCCGGCGCAGCTTCGCCTTATCCGTTTCAAACTTGGTCTGCCGGGGCGCGATACCGTCCGCAGCAATAGGGGCGTTGGCTCTGTCAAGGGCAGCCTGTCCTTTCTTCTGCGCCCAATACTCACGCTCGGTAATGCGTTCTTTGCTGCCGTTCAAAAGGTCTATCTGGTAAAGCCCCTCGCTGTGGCACATCTCCATGACTTCGGCTTTCAGATAGTTCATAGCTGCGTCCGTACAGCGGTGCTTGCAGCCTGCTTTCCTGTCCGCTGGCCTGTCCATGTGGGGCAGCATGGGAACCTCCGCAATCCGCAGACTGTTAATGACGATATGCACATGGATATTTTCGGTGTGGCTGTGTCCGTCCGGGTGGGTGCAGACAAGGGCCTGGTGTCCGGGGAAATGCTCGGCGCAGAACTTCTCGCCCAGCTCCTGCGCCCGATCAACGGTCAAGCCGTTGTCCGGGCCGTCCCGTGGGTCAAAGCTGATGATGTAGTGGTGGCTCTTTACGTCCTCCCGTTTCTGGTTCTTGCCGTAGCGGAGATTGGAGCGCATACAGGCAACGGCAAAATCCTCCCCGCCACAATTCAGAGAGGATATGCGGTAGTCTACCCTCGGTATGAGCCGCCCGTCTGCGTCAAGGGTGGGCTTCATGGTAAACTCGTCATGCTCGAATGTGAGGTATTTTTCAGCGTCCCCGTAGTTGGCATTTTTAGAGCTGATATGTTTGAGTATCGCCAACGGCTTCACCTACTTTCTGCAAGACTTCAAACTTCAAGGCGGCAAGGTCGGCGGCGGCTCCCCGCACTTCCTTTTCCAGCCCCCGGTAGGGGCTTCCGTATTCGTTCAGGCTCCGGGCAATCTGGTTTAAGTTGCCGCCGATTTTCCCGTACTCTGCCGTGAGCTTGGAGAGGGCGGCAAGCAGCCCGTCATTGACCGGGGAAACGGTGACAATGGGGCGTATGGTCGCTTTCCGTATGGCTTGCCGGATAAACTCGGACTGGCTGATTTCATAAGCCGCCAGCCGCCCGGTGAAGTCGGCGTATTCTTCATCGGTCATGCGGGTCTTTACCACATGACGGCGGTGGGGCGTATTGTATTTCTTTCGCATGGTCTGTGACCTCCTTTCTCGCCCGACAGGGCGCATAGCAGGGTTTGGGGAAGGCACTCCCCAACAAGATTCCCGCAGGGGCAAAAATAAGCGGAGAGCGAATTTTGGCACCTCGGTAGAATCTTGCTCTGAAAAACTCCGGCGTTCCCCGGCTCCCGTCCTTTCCGCTAACAAAACGTTTCAAAAGGGCTTTGCTACCCGCTATTCCGGCTTATCTTGAAAATTTTCCTTTCACTACCTACAACACCACGCAAAGCAAAATGGACGGAGATTTTTAGAATTTCCCCTCTATTCCCTACAACACCACGCAAGCCGGAATAGGCGGACAATGGCAGTATTTTTTTCTTTGATACCCTCTACGGATAAGTAAGGGATTTTGCCAACTGCGGCGGCTATTTTCCCTTTTGTTTTTTCATACTGGGGATTTTCAAAAATGCCAAACAGGAACGAAAAAAAGCAGCAAATCTGTTGAATAGATTTACTGCTTTCTGGTTGCCGGCGAAGCGGCGGTTATTCAGTTGTAGGCGGTAGGGCTATCTCCCAAAGCGGAACTTGAAAATAGCTGTGAGAAGCGTCTGGGTGATGTAGTCCTCTGTATCTTGGTCTACCCGTCCATTCACACGGGCGGCACATTGTATGCGGCGGCGGTAATACTGCAATACAGTTCCCACCGCTTCCGGCTCCCCGCTGGCGGCTTGGACGATTGTTTCATAGGGGAGAAGCCTATTATTTCTCATATGCCATTCCCTCCATTTCCGCTTGGAGCTGCCGTAGGGCTTTTCGGATATGGTAGCCCGCTGTGCTGCGGCTGCGCCCGTACTGTCTGCCAATTTCGTGCTGTGGAATACGCTTGAAAAAGGACAGGTAAATCATTTCCCGCTCCCGTTCGTCCAGCCGTGACAGCTTCCGCAAGTAAACCGCTGCTGAAAATGACCGTATCGCCGCAAAGGTAAGTATGTATTCCTCGTCCGGCTCCGGGGCTTGGAAATATTCATCTGTCGTGCCTAAAGGGTAGTGCTTTTCGTCTGTGAGGTATTCAAGGGATATTTCTCTTTTGTGCTTCCTGCTCCGTGTCCTCGCTGCGTTGATCGTTGCATTTCGGATAACGACTTTGCAAAAGGCATGGAAAGTGTACTCGATATGTTCCCGATATTCTTCTGTACAGGTCATGGAAAATCCCCCTTTCCTCCCAAAAGGGCTGTGGCTGGTTAGTAGTTGCTTTTTATGATAGTAAGGGGCGGCAGCACTTTAGGCTGTCGCTCCTTGACTGCCTAACTGCAAAACCGGGCGGGGCTGTCAACGGCGGGCGAAGCCGTTCATCTTGACCGTTGACTGGCTCGGCCGGGTTTGCTATTTATCCGGCAAACTTGAATTTATTTTAAGCTATCACGTTTTACCTTTTTAAGCCTTACTATCATTACCATAGGAATTTCTTTATTGTTTTTGAAACATTCTTCATAAAATCCATCAATGACAAATCCAGCTCTGAAACAAAGGTTAAAAATATCTTGTATGGAACGATGATAATAAATCTGCTCCTCCGGCTGCCCTTCGATCGCTATATCATAGTAACTGTGCGGTGTCATATATTTTTCAGTCAATGTGATAAAACAAGGGTGCTGCGTTGCAAAGACAAAAATCCCGTTTTCCTCCAATAGTTCATAAACAGCCATAAAAAGCGGTTCAATATCCGTAATATCCATAATTGCCATATTAGAAACTGCTTTCGTAAAGGCTCGATTTCTTTTTAATCCTAATAGCTTTCTCTATTGGTCGCATCCGCTACGCAAAACTCAATTTGTTTTGCATATTGTGATCGCCGTCTTTTAGCCAATTCTATCATTTTTTGCTGTAATCAAAAGCGACGACCGAAGCGCCTCTCTGTGCAAGATACGAAGAATAATTTCCATTGCCGCACGCAATATCCAAAATGTAATCCGAAGGATCAGGAGAGAGAAGTTCCGTTACTTTGGGACGTACTACCTCTCTGTGAAATTCATTGGATTCGTCACCCATTGCATCATCCCAAAATTGTGCGTTTTTCTCCCAGATCTTTTTGCTTTCCTCTGTTCCCATGTTCTCTCCCACTCCCAAAATTTGCCTTTTTGCTTCCATTAAATCTTCCTTACTATATTCCATTGTTACCCTCCATAACTTCTGATTGTTGCCGTCTTGACTATTATGTATCTTTTCTTTCCAAAATGGTATAGGCTTTTATTTTTATAATGCTGCAAAACTTTTCTTCTGTAAGGTATTCAAAGGATATTTCCCTTTGCCGCCGCTATTGGAAAGCCAAAAGCAGCGGCTTTTTTACGCGATATGACCGAAAAGACTAGAAAGCAGGATATGTCATCATTTGTCATTTCTTCTCAATGTAATAACTGCATGGCATATCAAGCCAAATACAAGAGAAAAACAGCCACCGCCAAATAGTGATGCTCCCCACCCTGCACCCGACATTGTCATAAAACCGCCAACAAAGAAAATACCAATGCCAAGAAATATCCCGACACCATAAAAAAGTCCAATTGCCATATCATACTTATTAAATTGTCGTTTCTCTTTTTTTCACATGTTTCCATTTTTGTTATTACCTCCTTCGCAAAATCGTCCATGTGGACTCCAAAAAGAAAACAAATTTTTTTCAACGTATTTAAATCGGGTTCATTAACATCTCTCTCCCAATTCGATAGCGCCTGCCGGGTAACATTCAATTTCCCAGCCAGTTCTTCCTGTGTCATTCCCGATTGTGTTCGCAGATGACGTATTTGCTTTCCTGTTGTAATATCCGTCTGTTTCTGGTTCAAAATGGTTCCTCCTCTCTGATGCTGATTTTATCAATGATATTTCGCAATAGCCAGCAATGAACGTTTGCATTGCGCAAGATGTTACATTATCTTCTGAAACATATGCCGGATCTTGTCTAAACGGCTGTTCGGGCGGCGTGGCTGAAACACAGGCTCGCCGGAAGTTTCCTGATACCCTTTTAATTCTGTAATGCAGACACTTCTTCCATTTGTATAAAAATTCAAATCATTTCTATATTCACCAATACAACGGGCAGGGATTTCCCCCTTAAAAATAACTTCATCTTTTTCAAGTCTGGTTGATTCAATGATTGCGCAATACTTTGGTGCGTCATTATAAGCCCGTGAAAGATATTCCTGCGGTGCAAAAAGGGTAAAGGAAAGGTATGGTTCCAACAGTTGTGTTCCTGCTTTTTTCAATGCCTGCTCCAACACGACAGGCGCAAGAAAACGAAAATCAGCGGGGGTGCTGACCGGGCTGTAATAAACTCCATAATCAAAACAAATTTGGCAGTCTGTCACTCCCCAGCCATATAAGCCCTGCTCCATTCCATAACGCACACCCTCCATGACGGCATTTTGAAAACTTTGGTTTAAATAGCCGAGAGATACCTCGCTTTTATATTGTGTTCCGCTTCCAACAGGAAGCGGTGTTACAGTCAAACCAATAGATGCCCAAAACGGATTCGGCGGCACTTCAATATGAATCGTGTAGCTCGCTTTTTTTGCGGTCTTTCCAGATAAATAACCGAAGGCTCTTTCATAGCCACGCCCACATGATATTTTTCTTCTAATAGCGAACAAATAACTTCTAACTGTACTTTTCCCAAAAAAGATAATATAATCTCATGTGTAACAGTATCAATGTCAAAATGCAAAAGAGGGTCTGTATCAGCAATCTCTGTGAGGGCATTTAACAGGGCTTCCCTTTGCTCCGGCTTTTGCGGCTCTACCGTTGTCCGAAGTAATGGCATGGGATTATCAATCCGTGTTTTGTGAGGCAGGAGTTTTTCATTTCCCAGAATGTCGTTCAGTTTCAAAGTATCATCAGCTAAAATAACAATTTCTCCCGGACAGGCATGGTCAACCGGGACGATTTCACCATTTGACGGAATACACATTTCTGTAATCTTTATTTTTTCCTTTTTTGACAGCAGCAGGGTATCCCGTAAATGGAGCGTCCCATGATACAGGCGTAAATAAGAAAGCCGTTTTTTCCGCTCTGTATACTCAACCTTAAAAACATATCCACATAATTCAGACTGAATATCGTCTGTTTCTGTAATGAAAGTTTCTGTAATCGCTTCAATCAGTTTTTCTGTTCCTAAATTGTCTTTTGCACTCCCATGATAAACAGGAAACAAAGAGCAGCATCTGGTTCTTTTGCACTTTTCATATTGTAATTCCTGTATATCCAAAGAATCCTCTGCAACATATCGTTCTAATAGTTCATCGCTTCCGGAAATAATCATATCCCATTTGTCCAAATCAGAAATATCGGTCATGGTTATCTTTGGCGACAGGGAAACCTCCTGCATGACAATCATATCACTGGTAAGTTTATCTTTAATGCTTTGGTAAACACGCCGCAGGTCGATCCCATTTTGGTCTATCTTATTTATAAAGATAATTGTCGGAATGTCCATTTTCTGAAGCGCATGGAATAATATACGGGTTTGTGCCTGTACGCCGTCTTTTGCCGAAATGACTAAAACAGCTCCGTCAAGGACAGATAAAGAGCGGTATGCTTCGGTTAAAAAATCCATATGACCGGGAGTGTCCACGATATTGATTTTATAATCATTCCAGCAAAAAGAAGTAACCGCTGTCTGAATGGTAATTCCGCGCTGCCGTTCCAAAATCATAGTGTCTGTTCTTGTAGTTCCTTTATCCACGTTTCCTTGTTCCGCAATCGCTCCACTGGTGTACAGCAGGCTTTCCGTCAATGTTGTTTTTCCTGCGTCTACATGGG
>ENA-OQDF01000029-OQDF01000029.1-human-gut-metagenome-genome-assembly--contig:-NODE-29-length-40013-cov-2.088628_pt1 | contig 40013 bp, 50 predicted proteins | sample MGYA00242769_ERZ504597 | MGnify/ENA primary metagenome ERZ504597 (study PRJEB26092, sample SAMD00036305) | human gut metagenome | host: Homo sapiens | study: EMG produced TPA metagenomics assembly of...
AATCTTAATATGAAGTAGTAAATTCGATAATCCCTTATTGGATTTTTCTTATCAAAAGTATCAATATCTAGCCATAAAGCCATGTTGCGCCTTTTTGTATGCGGAATCAAAAGGCGTGACCCTTGCAAGCTTGCAGCGAATAGGGGATGTTGCTGTAGGTTTTGAAACGCAAAGGGCTTTCGCGTTAGATAAAAGATAGACGCGAAAAGCTCATGCATAGGTTTAGCAAGGGGAAGTCAGGGTGAGAAAAAGAGGGGGTTTCGCATCGCTGACTTGGGCAAAGGACTCACAAGGAGACTAAGGGGACACATGGAACCGGTAAAGTTCGCGGTACTTGGATTAAACCAAGGCGCAAAAATTGTACGTGACGCTCTCAAACACGAAGAAGTTGAGCTTGTCGCAGTAGCCGGATTTGGACAACAGGCGGAATCTTTCGCAAGCGAATTGGGGTTAAGCGCTATGAGATTACCGCCTGTTGCTTCGTCAAGAACAGCTCGATGCGGTAGCTATTGCTCTTCCAAATGGATTGCATGTTGAGGCAGTGGAAGAAGCGCTTGCTGCAAACATAAAGCATATTCTGCTTGAAAAACCTATCGCGAATACCGTCGAGGAAGCTCAACATATTATTGATATATGTAAGGAAGCGGGAGCTACCCTGCTTATTGGACACCATCGTCGCAATTCGCCTCGCTATCTTTTCCTGCGTGATCTTATTGCTTCGGGACGTTTGGGAAAGATTATTGGTTTGCAGAGCAGCTTCGCTATCGCAAAACCCTATGCGTATTTTGACGTAGAGTGGCGAATTAAAAAGGGCGGTGGTCCTCTTCTTATTAATGCGATACACGATTTTGACGACCTCAACTATCTGACTGGCATGAAGCCTGTTCGAGTATACGCTGCCGCTCGTAATTCAATTCGTAATAATGAAGTGGAAGATTCCGTTTCAGTGATTGTTGAATATGAGGGTGGAGCAACCGCTACTTACTTTATAAGCGATGGAACTCCAGGACCTTGGAGTTACGACTTAGCGGCAGAAGAAAATCTCAATTACGGTTTCTGTACTGAGGAAAATTCTTTGCGCATCTTTGGTACAGAAGGCTCGTTTGGTTTTCCTCACATGGATCTGTATTACTACGATAAGGATCACTACGGCTGGAATGAGCCTTTGCTCAAAGAACATTTTGACTGCGAGATAAATGACCCTATGGCGGCAGAACTCGATCACTTTATTGACCTTTGTCGCGGTCGTGAAACAGTACCTCGCTGTTCAGGAGAAGATGCCCTCGACACGCTGCGCGTTATTAAGGGCATCCAAAAATCAGCAGAAATAAAGCAGGCGGTAGATTTGTAAGGTATAGTTAAGCAGTACCGTATGAGGTATTACTAAGTTCCGAGGCAATGGCATCTTCGTCTTTCCGGACGTGGATGCCATTTACCTTTATAAAGACACGAAAGAGATGGCTATGAGAGTTGAAGACCTGCGTTATTTTGAGCACCTATCTAAGGTTTTAAACTTCACTCGTGCTTCAAAAGACTTACATATTTCTCAGCCGACTTTATCGCTTGCGGTCAAGCGTCTCGAAGATGAATGGGGAGTTCAGTTGCTGGAGCGTAATCGCGCAACGGTAGAACTGACCGATATTGGTCACGATATAGTGGAGTGTATTTCGAGCGCTTTGTATGATTTGGATCGTGCGCAAACATTGGCGGAAGAGTCTCTGGGGACCGAAAACGCGGTTATCAACTTGGGTACTATACATGCGATGCAGGGAAAATTTTGGTCACAAGGCCTTGTTCGCACTTCAGAGCTCAAAGCTCTTTCGATCCGCAGATTACAGTGACGCAAGCGTATTCGCGTGAGCTTCTTCGTCGGCTAAGGGCTGGTCAGCTTGATGTCGTTATTTGTAGTCGAGTAGGAGACATGAAGGGTTTGCAGTATAGCCTCTGTTGGTCTCAGTCGCTGGTGTTGGGGGTTAATCGAAAGCATCCTCTTGCTCAACGAAAAAATGTCTCTTTGGGAGAGCTAAAGGGAATGGAGCTGCTTTCTTACAATCCAAACTCTCCTGTTACTGAAGGACTGAAGAGCTTGGCAGAAAGCTATGACCTAGATGTTCATTATGCCTATGATGATGAGATAACGCTTTCATCTATTGTGGCTGCCGATCCTTCTCACGTGGCACTGTTTTGCTACTCGTTTTTGATTAGCGCGTTTGACGATGTTGTGTGCTACCCATTCGCGAAGCTCCTGTTGATTTTCATAAAACGTATGTGGTATGCCGCGACGAAGTAGGAGGCCTCGAGCCGTTCAGGAATTCATTGATTTTATGAGCTCGTATCGATTTCCTTTGTTGCTTGATTACGCAAAAGGAAAAACGGGGCAGTAATCTGCCGAAACAAAAGCTTCTTTTTCCTGAAACACAGGCTTTTCGCATAAGAAAACAGCTTGAAACATAGGCCCATTACGGTAAATACCGTAAAAGAGATTCAAGGGTTATAGGGAACTGAGCCAGAGTTATGGCACAATAAAGTATTGGATCTCGTATGTAAGGCCGCTATGTGTGGCATGAACCTATAAGGAGAAGAGATGGCCCACGTTCAGGAAATTTATGGATCGATGGTCTTTAACGAGCACGTTATGAAGGAACGTCTTCCCAAGGAAACGTACAAGAGTCTCGTTAAAACCGTGCGCGAGGGCAAGCCGCTCGATATTGAGGTTGCAAATGTTGTTGCTCACGCTATGAAGGAGTGGGCAATTGAGCGAGGCGCGACGCACTACACTCACTGGTTCCAGCCTTTGACAGGCATTACGTCCGAAAAGCACGATAGCTTCTTAGATCCCGTAGGGGACGGCACTGCTATCATGACTTTTCCGGTAAAGAGCTGGTACAGGGCGAGCCTGATGCCTCCAGCTTCCCCTCAGGCGGTTTGCGTGCAACGTTTGAAGCCCGTGGTTACACTACGTGGGATCCTACTTCGTTTGCATTCATTAAAGACGAAGTTCTTTGTATCCCTACGGCATTTTGTTCATACACAGGTGAAGCGCTCGACAAGAAGACCCCCTTACTTCGCTCTATGAACGCAGTTGATAAACAAGCGCAGCGTGTGTTGAAGTATTTTGGCGAAGATGGTCATCGTGTTGTTTCTACTGTGGGTGCTGAACAGGAATATTTCTTAATTTCTGAAAAAGATTATGTAAAGCGTCAGGACCTGATCATGACGGGTCGTACCTTATTTGGTGCACCTCCTTCGAAGGGTCAGGAACTTGAAGAGCATTACTTTGGTGCTATTCGTCCTACCGTAAATAACTTCATGAAAGAAGTAGACGACGATCTGTGGGCTTTGGGCGTTTCTGCAAAAACCAAGCATAACGAAGTAGCTCCTGCTCAGCATGAATTGGCTCCGCTTTTCACGAATTCAAATCGTGCTATTGACGAGAATCTGCTCACCATGGAGAAAATGCGTCTTGATGCTTCTCATCATGGCTTGGTGTGTTTAACTCACGAGAAGCCTTTTGAAGGCATTAACGGTTCTGGTAAGCACAACAACTGGTCGCTTTCGTATGGCAAGGTTAACCTGCTTGATCCAGGCGACGATCCAATGGATAACTTGCGTTTCTTGGTTTTCCTTACCTGTGTTGTTGAAGCGGTTGATGAATACCAGGAGCTTTTGCGCATGTCGGTTGCTTCTGCGGGCAACGACCATCGTCTTGGTGCCAACGAAGCACCTCCCGCTATTATCTCCATGTTCTTAGGTGATGAGCTGGGTGCTATTGTTGATGCTCTTATCTCTGGCGAGGAATATCATTCTGCCGAAGCAGTAGCAATGGATTTGGGCGTTGCAGTATTGCCTAAGTTCTTGAAGGATAATACCGACCGCAATCGTACCAGCCCCTTCGCTTTTACGGGCAATAAGTTCGAATTCCGCATGCCAGGCTCTGATGTTAATTTGGCAGACTGCAACATGATTTTGAATACGGCTATGGCAAAAGGCTTGAAGGACTTCGCCGATGCTATGGGCGATGTTGAGGGTGCTGAATTTGAAAAGAAGGCCATCAAGTACATTAAGAAGACCCTAACCGATCACCAGCGCATTATCTTTAACGGCAATGGCTATTCCGAGGAATGGGAAGAAGAGGCAAAGCGTCGTGGTTTGGCGAATAATCGCAACACGGCAGAGGCGCTTCCTTGCTATGTATCTCAAAAGGCAATCGACCTGTTTGCAGAGTTCGGCGTCTTGACCGAGGCGGAAGTTCGTAGCCGCTATGAAGTTAAGCTTGAAAAGTACAACAAGCTACTCAACATTGAAGCGCGTGTTATGATTCGCATGGCTCGTCGTACCTATCTTCCTGCGATCAGTGATTATATGGCGGAATTAGCAAGCAATATCACGACGGTAAAAGCTGCGCTTTCTGGTGCTGATATGACCGAACATGAGAAGCTTCTCAATATTATTTTGGCAGGCTTCAATCGCGCGGCAGATTGTGTGCGTACTTTGGTTAAGCTTCATGATGCAACGGAGGCTATCGAAGATCCACAAGAGCAGGCAAACGCGTATGCAGAAAAGGTCATTCCTGCAATGGAGGCTTTGCGCAAAGAAATCGACGATCTGGAATGTGTCGTTGAGCGCGATTTCTGGCCAGTTCCAACTTATAATGACATGCTGTTCTATGCTTAAAGAATAGGAGTAGTGCTCCGAAGCAAATAGTGCTCCAACGATGGGTAGGGGCACGACTCTTGAAGAGTATTGATAGTACGGTGGTTTTGCCACCGTACTATTTTTGGCTTCAGCTTGGTGAGGACGCGAAGCGTCCGAAACAATAAACCATCCGCTATGCGGGTGGTGCTGGATTTATTGCGACAGTAGATGCCCGCATGAACTGTTTTGGGTAATTTGCGTAACGATGCGGTAATAGTTTTGTTGAATTCGCATTTCCTTCAAAGCTCTTTGGTTAAATTGCTATCGTGAAATAATTCCGTAGCTATGCGGCGACCAAATAGGAAACCTTTATTATTGCGAAAAAGGGCCTATGTCAATGTTGGCCACAGGAGGGGAATAATTATGGAGCGGGAACAAATGACCGCCGAACAAAAACAGCAAATTGTAGAGCACTTTCAGCTTTTTGAAAAAGCAAGCAAATCACTTTTTAAGAAATATGATGCGGCAATCAAGGAAATGAAAACGCGTTTCGAGATTCTTGACGCTGACCTTGAATATCGTTTTAATCGAAACCCAATTCATCATATGGAATCTCGCCTGAAGACACCTAAGAGTGTGTTCGAAAAACTGCAACGTTATGAAGTACCAATCACGTTGCAATCGGTAGAGGAACATATCTTAGACGTTGCAGGTATGCGCGTTATTGTTTCTTACATCGACGATGTATATGCCATGGTCAAAGTGCTTTCGATGCAGGATGACCTGAAGATCGTCAAGGTGAAAGACTACATTAAAAACCCAAAGCCAAACGGGTATCGCAGCTTGCACGTTATCGTCAAAGTGCCCGTGTACTTCTTGGATCGCAAACAGTATGTGCCTGTAGAAATTCAATTCCGCACCGTCGCAATGGATTTCTGGGCTTCGCTTGAGCATACCCTTAAATACAAGCAGGATGTCCAGCTTGAAGGTATAGATATGTTTGACGAGCTTAAAAACTGTTCTGAGATTATTGAAGACGTGGAACGACGCATGCAAATTCTTATGCATGCAGTTCAGACTACCGATGTCGAAGAAGCGGCGCGCAAGCGAAGAGAACAACTCGAAGAACAGGAAGCTCGCGTGGCAAAAGCTCAACCTTCTTTCCAGGTGGTTGAAGCTAGTCGTTAAAAATCGGACGCTTGCTAATAACCGAGCGCTTACTGAAAACTGAATCGCTCGCTAATAACCGAACGCTTGCTGAAAATCGGAGCGCTGCCAAATTGGCAACAGAATCGTTTTGTGCGCAAAAGCAGCTTTTGCTTGAAGCGACTTTTACGGGCGAAATTTTAGTAACCATTTACGGAGCAGAGAACCCCGTAAATATTGCAAATATGTTTCTTCCGTTTTTCACTCCACTTAGTTGGAGTAGAATACGATTCTTGAAAAGCTATAACTAGCCAAAGGATCAAGGACGAAAGGACGCATCATGGCTGACGTGGAAGCTGTGGACTACATCTGGAAAAACGGTGAAGCTATTCCGTGGGAACAGGCAACGACTCATGTATTGACCCATGCTTTGCATTATGGGTCTGCGGTATTTGAGGGTATTCGTTGTTACCACAATACCGATACGGATGAGGCAGTAATCTTCCGTCTTCGTGACCATATGGAACGCCTGCATCGCAGCGCAAAAATTGCCATGATGGAAATACCTTACAGCGTTGATGAGCTGTGCGAAGCTACGGTAGAAATTATCAAGAAGAACAATATCAAGTCTTGCTATATTCGTCCTTTGGCATATTACGGATATGGCCAGATGGGTGTTGACCCTACGGGCGCTCCTGTAGATGTAATCATTGCAGTTTGGCCTTGGGATGCTTATTTGGGTGAAGAAGCACTCCAAAATGGCATCAAGGTAGGCGTTTCTTCTTGGCGCCAGCGTTCTTTCAACGCTATTCCTCCTGCAGTTAAGTCTTCTGCTTCCTACATGAATTCAATTTTGGCGAAGAAGGAAGCAACGCTTCACGGATATGCAGAAGCAATTATGCTTAACGAAGAGGCCGCGTCTGTGAGGGCACGGGCGAAAACATTTTTGTTGTTCGCAATGGTATTCTTTCCACCCCTCCACTGTCTGATGGTCTGCTTGAAGGTATTACGCGCGACACCATTTTGACTCTTGCAACCGATATGGACATTCCTGCAATTGAAGAGTCTCTCACTCGCTCCGATCTCTATATTGCTGACGAGGCTTTCATGACGGGCTCTGCCGCAGAACTTACTCCTATCAATAGCATCGACGATCGTGTAATTGGTAAGCGCGGTCCAATCACTGAGCAGCTTCAGAAGCGCTACTTTGACGTTGCATACGGCAAAGTTCCTGAGTATGAAGATTGGATTACTCGTTTCTAAAAGAAAGAATCTGTCTTCGCGCAGAGGGCTCAAGGCAGTTAATTCAAGAGCCTCGATAGCAGTCGGGGCTCTTTTTGTATCTGAAAAGAGAAAGCTATGGCAACTAAAGTTTTTGCGTACGATACCACCTTACGCGACGGAGAACAGAGCGAAGGTATTACGTTATCTTTGGAAGACAAGCTGCGTATTGTTGCATGCTTAGATGACTTTGGGGTCGATTACATCGAAGGGGGATACCCCGCCTCGAATCCTAAAGATATCGCCTTCTTTAAAGAAGTTGCCAAAATGGATCTCAAGCATGCCCGTATTGCTGCGTTTGGATCCACCTGTAAAAAAGGTGTAGCCGCTGAAGAAGATTCCGGTCTTCAGGATTTGCTCTCTTCAGGCGCTTCAGTGGTTACTATTGTAGGTAAAAGCTGGGATGCGCAGGTAGAACGGGCGCTTATGACTACGCTTGAAGAAAATCTTCGCATGGTTTCTGAATCCATCGCATACCTTAAAAACCAAGGTGTTGAAGTAATTTTTGATGCGGAACATTTTTATGATGGCTACAAGGCAAACCCCGAATATTCTCTGAAGGTTATCGAGGCTGCGGTGCTGGCTGGTGCTGATTCTATTGATCTATGCGAGACTAACGGCGGAGCTTTGCCTTTTGAGGTAGAAGAGATAACACGCGCCGTAACCAGTCGTTTTCCTAACCAACGTTTTGGTGTACATTGCCACAATGATTCTGGTTGTGCAGTTGCGAATTCGCTGGCTGCGGTAAAGGCGGGCTGTACCCAAGTTCAAGGAACGGTAAATGGCTACGGAGAGCGTGTAGGTAATTGCGATATTCTGTGTGCAATAGCCGACCTAGAGCTAAAGATGGATTGCACGGTGGTAGGGGAAGAAAATTTAAGGCAGCTCACCAGTGTTGCGCGCTCAATTGCGGAGATGTGCAACATGGTTCACTCTATGCATCATCCCTACACTGGCTCATCGGCGTTTGCTCATAAAGGCGGATTGCATGCCAGCGCTATTGCGCGTCCGGAAGCGTATGAACACACAAAGCCGGAAAAGGTTGGTAATGCTACCCGCGTTTTGGTAAGCGAGCTTGCTGGTAAAGCTTCTTTGGTGGCGAAGGCGAAATCACTCGGGTTCGATCTGAGTGGTAACGGTGCCCTAACACAGCAAATCTTAGACGATATTAAAGAACGCGAAAATCAAGGTTTTTCTTACGAAATTGCTGATGGATCGTTGGCGGTGTTGCTTCACATGCATCTGGGGACCTTTGAACCCCATTTCACTTTGGAGAGCTTCCGCGTTATCGTGGATGACAAAGAAGATACCAATGCGTGGGCGAAGGATGCAACGAGTGAAGCGACTATTAAAGTCCATATTGGCGATAGGCGTTTTGTTGCAACTGGGGAAGGAATCGGCCTGTTGGCGCATTGGACAATGCGCTGCGTCTGGCACTGGCGGATGTGTATCCTGAGGTGGAGCATATTGAGCTGGTGGACTTCAAGGTTCGAATTCTGGATGAAAATGTGGGTACGGGTGCCACAACTCGAGTCATGATTACTACATCAAACGGAAAAGAAACCTGGGGAACTATTGGTGTTTCAGAGAACATTATCGAAGCTTCTTGGAATGCTTTGGTTGATTCGTTTGAATATGGTCTTGTGAAATGCGGTCGATAATAAGGAAGAGGGCAGTCTGCAAGGTGGGCTGCGTCTCTTTGAAGTTACTGCAAGTACATACGATAGATGTGAAATAAAGCGAGGGGATTATGGCTGAATTGCGTACCCGTGAAGTTGAAGACTTGCTAGCCGTATTTGCGGGCCTGACGAATCCTGATGATATCTTTGCGTTACTGGAAGATTTGTTTACGGTGCGCGAAATTAAAGACACCTCACAAAGGCTCGATGTAGCGCGCATGTTGAAGGAAGGGCGCTCTTACGCAGTAATTGAGCAGACAACAGGCGCTTCTGCCACCACTATCGCACGCGTATCGAAAGCGCTCAACTATGGAGCGGGTGGCTATAAGCGTGCGTTTGAAGTTTTAGAGGAGCAGGAATCCAAGTAGGATGGGCCGTTGGACGGAAAAGCCGCTTGACGGGAAGTCTCGGAATCGCAGGAATTGACGCAACGTAGAGTAAGTGACTATGGCGAAATCTGAAAAGAAATCTAAAGGCTTAAAGCTAATCGGCATTCTTTTGGCTCTTGCGCTGCTCTTAACTCTTGTCCTCAGTGCAACAGGAGGCTGTTCGTCATCCTCAAGATCAGAAGAGTATTCTTTAGTAACAAAGGGCAAGCTTACCGTTGCGGCATCTCTCGACTATTCACCTTTTGAGTATCTTGAAGGAGATACCCCTACTGGTTATAACATTGCGGTTATACAGGAAGTAGCAAATCGACTTGGGCTGGAATGTGAAATTAAAGAGGTACCCTCCAACAATATTATTGCAACCATTGCTTCGGGAACACAATGTGATGTGGGTGTAGCTCCGCTTACCATTACCGATCAGCGTAGAGAGCAGGTCGACTTTTCAACGCCTTATTATTATGTTGATCAGGCAATTGTTATCCGAGGGACAACCTTTGAAACCGTAGAAGAGCTGGCGGATCTACCTGTGGTAGCTCTGACAAATTCCTCAAGTTTTGACTACGCAACCAATTCAGTATCAAGCAAAGTGGTTTCTCGAACTTCGATACAGGATTGTTTTGATCTTTTACAAACAGGTGCGGTCCAGGCGGTGGTGACAGAATATCCTGTAGCAAAAGCGCTTACTACTTCTTATTCCAATTGCGAAATACTAGAACGGATAACTACGAGCGAGGGATATGGCATCGCGGTTAACAAGAGTAACCAGTCATTAACCGAGGCAATTAATGAAGCCCTTGCTTCAATGGAAGAAGATGGAACTCTCGATAACCTCCAACAACAATACCTTTCGTAACAAGAACTCGCATTCAAGGCGATAAGGGATATGCTGTAGCTGAAAAACTTTTCTATGGAAACCATAAAGGAAGGAATGCTATGGAACGTAAAGTTGCATGGGAATCATATTCTGAAGATCAGCTTGAAGAACTAGAGGCGCTCAGCAAACGATATATAGATTTTATTTCCGATAACAAAACAGAGCGACGTTGCTTTCGTGCTTCGGTTGCTCAGGCGCAATCAGCGGGCTATATCTCGCTTGAAGAGGCGATAGCAAAAGGCCAACCACTCAAACCAGGTGACAAGGTATGGAGTGGAATCCATGGCAAGACGCTTGTGCTTGTTCATATTGGTCAAAATCCCCTCGAACAAGGTCTTAATATCTTAGGAGCTCACATCGATAGTCCTCGATTGGATTTGAAGCAAAATCCTGTTTACGAAAGTGATGGATTTGCTTATTTGGATACGCATTATTATGGCGGCATTAAGCACTATCAGTGGGTTACTTTACCTCTCGCCTTATATGGGGTGGTTGCTAAGACCGACGGCACCGTGGTTGATATTGCTATTGGGGATGATCCCGACGATCCTGTATTTTGCGTAACCGATCTTCTTCCTCATCTGGGAAGTCAGCAGATGGCGAAGAAGGGCAGCGAAATCGTTGAGGGGGAGAGCTTGATATTCTCATGGGTAATCGTCCTTTAGTCCTGAAAAAGGACAAAACTGAAGGATCGAGCAATAACGAAGCACTTGCTGTCGAACAAAAATCAGTACAAGCTTCCGATATTGCTAAAACCGACGGCGCCCACGAAAAGGGTGATGAGGACAGCAAGAAGTCCAAGGAAGGAGTCAAAGCCTTCGCTTTGGCTTTACTTGAAGAGAAATATGGCATCACCGAAGAGGACTTTATTTCTGCTGAATTGAAGTGGTGCCCGCTGGACGCGCGCGTGATCTTGGTTTTGATCGCAGCATGGTACTGGGTTATGGTCAGGATGATCGTGTGTGCGCCTACACTTCTCTCGAAGCTCAGCTTGCACTCGATTCAGCTCCGAAGATTACCGCAGTTACCGTTTGGTTGACAAGGAAGAAATTGGTAGTGTGGGAGCAACTGGAATGGGATCGTTGTACTTCGAGAATACCATTGCAGAAATATTAGGACTTATGGGCGCAGAGGGCGAATTGCCTCTTCGTCGCTGCTTGGCTTCGTCGCGCATGCTATCTTCGGATGTTTCGGCGGCGTACGATCCTGCATATGCAAGCGTTTTTGAATCCAAGAATTCTGCCTTTGCGGGTAAAGGTATTGTTTTCAATAAGTATACGGGCGCTCGAGGTAAAAGCGGTTCCAACGACGCACGCGCTGAATACGTGGCTTATGTTCGTCGCGTTATGGACGACGCGGGTGTTTCGTACCAAACAGCTGAGCTTGGCAAAGTAGATGCGGGTGGCGGTGGCACCATTGCCTACATCCCTGCGAAATATGGCATGGACGTTATTGATTCAGGCGTTGCGGTGCTTTCGATGCATTCTCCTTGGGAGGCAACTTCAAAAGCAGATATCTATGAAGCATATCGCGCCTATCGAGCATTTCTTGAAGCGTAGTATCAATGCCGACCGTAGGGTCGGCATTGTGTTTGAGAAGACAATCGGCCTTGAGTTAAAGAAAGCGGTCGGCTTAAAGAAAAAAATATAAATAAAGTCATGTCATACGCCGCGTGCGTGACTATAATGGTGAAAACTTATCCTTATAGAGGGATATTGTTAGTTCGTCGGCAGAAATCAGAACACATAGAAGAACTCAGGCAAGGGGTGCTCAATGGCTTACTATTTCGAAGAACCATCTCGTACATTTAACGAATATCTCCTCGTTCCGGGATATTCTTCATCAGAATGTATTCCTGAAGCGGTGGATCTCAGTACTCCTTTGGTGCGTTTTCGCAAGGGCGAAGAAGAATGTCCACTCAAACTTTCCATCCCTATGGTTTCTGCAATCATGCAGGCAGTTTCCGATGATGGCATGGCAGTTGCTCTTGCGCAGCAAGGTGGCATCTCTTTTATTTACGGTTCTCAAACTATTGAGTCTCAGGCTGCAATGGTTGGGCGCGTAAAGGATCACAAGGCGGGCTTTGTTCGCAGCGATTCCAACTTAACGCCAACGGCAACTTTGCGTGATGTGGTTGCTTTAAAGGAAAAGAATGGCCATACCACTATGCCTGTTACTGAAGGCGGCCATCCTCAGGGAAAGCTTCTCGGCATTGTAACGGGTCGTGATTATCGCCTTTCTCGTATGGGGCTGGATACGCCTGTTTCTGAATTTATGACGCCTCGCGAAAAACTTATCGTTGCTTCTGCTGATACCAGCTTAAAAGAAGCAAATGACATCATCTGGGACAACAAACTTAACTCCTTGCCAATTGTGGACGATGACGACAATTTGATGTACATGGTTTTCCGTAAGGACTACGAGCAGCATAAGTCTAATCCCCACGAACTACTTGACTCTCATAAGCGCTATTTGGTGGGCGCTGGCATCAATACGCGCGATTATGCTGATCGCGTTCCTGCCCTTATTGAGCGGGTGCCGATGTTTTATGTATCGACTCTTCAGAAGGTTATTCCGAATGGCAGCTGCGCACATTAAATGGATTCGTGACCATTATGGCAATTCAGTTAAGGTGGGCGCAGGAAACGTTGTAGATACAGAAGGCTTCCGCTTCTTGGCAGAAGCTGGCGCAGATTTTATCAAGGTTGGTATTGGCGGCGGTTCCATTTGCATCACTCGTGAACAGAAGGGCATTGGCCGCGGTCAGGCAACTGCGCTGATCGAAGTTGCAAAAGCACGTGATGAATACTTCAAAGAAACAGGCATTTATGTTCCTGTTTGCTCTGATGGTGGTATCGTTTATGACCATCATATGACGCTCGCTCTTGCAATGGGTGCAGACTTCCTGATGTTGGGTCGCTACTTTGCTCGTTTTGACGAAAGCCCTACCAATCGCGTAACGGTGAATGGCAGCTACATGAAAGAATACTGGGGTGAAGGTTCTGCTCGTGCACGTAATTGGCAACGTTATGATTTGGGTGGTTCGAAGAAGGGCCTCACTTTTGAAGAGGGCGTAGATTCTTATGTACCTTACGCTGGTGCCCTGAAGGACAATGTGGATATGACCTTGTCTAAGATTAAATCCACCATGTGCAATTGCGGCTCTTTGACTATTCCAGAATTGCAAGAGAAGGCAAAGCTTACGGTAGTCAGCTCCACCTCTATCGTCGAGGGCGGTGCGCACGACGTTCTGCTGAAGGACAAAACCCCTTATGTGGGTAATACCATTCGTGGTTAAAAACAAAAGAAGCTTGTAAAGATCTTAAGGTTTAACCAAGAAATTTCTTTTGAAGAAATTTCTCAACAAGGGAAATGCATAGGGAGTTCTCTCTACGCCTTGAATCTCACGATCTAATCGATTGAGTATTTTGTTTAGATCGGTTTTGGGATAAGGCGTTAGGTGGACTCCCTTTATTGTTGTGGCGGTTCTTCGTTATTGGTTGGTGTGTGGCGGGAAAAGCAGGGTTTAAAAGAGGTATCACCAAGGACCGCCTTGGGTCCTCTTCACAAAATCTCCCGAAATTGAAGGGGGTAAAGGTAGCAACAATATATCAATGAACTGGGCTTATAGAGAAACGTAACATTTAAAGAGGGGGATGAGGTTGGGCGGAATTATGAGGAAAAGCCATTCTACGTTACACTTTTAGACATGTTTACGCGAACAAAAAAAGCGCTTTGCGCCACATTCATGAGCCTTCTGTTGGCTTTTTCGATGCTTCTTCCTTATGTGGGAGGAACTCAAAAGGCCTATGCAGATGAGCTTTCCGATGCCCAGGCAACGCTTGATGCTGCTTCTGCTGAGCTGGAGGCAATTTCTGCAGAATACAACGATCTACAAACGCAAATTAACAACCTTGATGCAGAATTGCAACTACAACTCAAAAGGTGCAAGAGGCTCAGCAAGCTATGCTTGAGGGTCAGGAACTTTTAGGAGACGCTGTTCTTGCTGAATACAAAAGCGACGGTGGTCTCTCTTTGGTCAATATCGTTTTGACCTCCGAAACTATTTCGGACTTTGTCACCAACATGACATACTATTCGGCAGTTCAGGAAGATCAGGCTGAAAAAATTGCTGAGCAGCGTCAGCTCAATGAAACTTTTAACGAGGCGCTCGATGACCTCAATGAGCAACGCGATAATCAACAGGCAGTTTTAGATAAAGCTGAAGCAAAGAAGGTTGAAGCCGAAAAGGTTGTTTCAGATGCCTCTGCAAAAGTTTCGTCGATAAAAGAATCGCAAGCTGAATTGGCAAAACTTCAGGCTCAGGCTGACCAGATGGGCAACAATGAGTCTTCAGACAGTGGCGAGCAAGAAAGCTCAGATTGGAACACTAACAACGAGCGTCCCGCTACAGGAGGGGGTTCTTCCGATAGTGGCAGTTCTGGCGATAGCGGGTCTGCGGACACTTCAAAAGGATGGAAGAGCGGTCTTGCTTCTGCCTATGGTGGATCTTCTGATCCTTATACTCCAAACCCTGGAACTACTGCTACTGGCGCCGTTTGCGACGATAATTCAATGGGTGTCGCGATTCCGCTAAGTTGGCCAAACCGTTCTTCTTATTACGGTCGTGCAGTCGAGATCAAATACGGCGGTAAGACAGTTGTTGCCACAATTAACGACTGCGGTGGTCTATCAGGAGGAGCACGTCATCTCGATTTGCAGCCAGGCGTTTTTAAAGCGTTTGGTTTTAGCACCTGTCAAGCATGGGGGGTAAGAACGGTTTCTTACCGTATTCTGTAGTCGTTTTTCTGGACTATTTCCCCACTTGTAATAATTCGGTCTTATAATGAAGGACGCTTTGTTTTGCGCGATGCGAAATCAATTCGCATCAAGCGAATAAAGCGTCCTTGAAGTTTATAGTTGGCAGTCTTACTAACAAGAAAAAGGATTGACCTATGAAAGAGTACAACCCGCATGAAATAGAGCCCCATTGGCAGAAGATCTGGCAGATACGGGCGCATATACCGCTCGCGAAGACGAGTCGAAGCCAAAGCGCTATGTGCTTGAGATGTTCCCTTATCCTTCGGGCGATATTCACATGGGCCATGTTCGTAACTACACGCTTGGTGACGTTACGGCACGTTATTACACCATGCGTGGATATGATGTACTTCATCCTATGGGTTGGGATGCTTTTGGATTGCCTGCCGAAAATGCGGCAATCAAGCACAATAGTCACCCTGCTACTTGGACTTATGCCAACATCGAAACGCAAAAAGCAAGCTTTAAGCGCATGGGCTTTTCTTACGACTGGGATCGCACGGTAGTTGCATGTGACCCTGAGTATTATCGCTGGGGTCAGTGGATTTTCCTCCAGTTCTGGAAGCGCGGATTGGTTGAACGCCGCAACTCTCCTGTGAATTGGTGTCCAAACTGTAAGACTGTTTTGGCAAACGAGCAGGTAACTGAAGGCGAGTGCTGGCGTGTCATGGCTCGGTCGAAAAACGCGATCTTACCCAGTGGTACTTCAAAATTACCGACTACGCGCAAGAGCTACTAGATGATCTTGATCAGCTTAAAGGCTGGCCAGAGCCGGTAAAGCAAATGCAGGCAAACTGGATCGGTCGTTCAGAAGGCGCTGAAGTTGATTTCTTGTTGTGTGATAAAGAAGGCAATGCCCCTGAGCATCCCAGCGAGGACGACACCATTACCGTGTTTACTACGCGTCCAGATACGTTGTTTGGTTGTAGCTTTTTCTTGCTAGCTCCCGAATCTCCTTTAGTGGAAAAACTGGTTGAAGGTAGCGAATACGAAGCAGAAGTTAAGGCGCTTGTTGAGGCAGCCTCAAAGTGAGCGCTGTTGAGCGTGCTCAAGGGGATCGCGAAAAGCATGGTGCTTTTACGGGTCGCTATGTGATTAATCCTGTCAATGGCGACAAGGTGCCCGTTTGGGTTGCTGATTATATTGTTGCTGATTATGGTACGGGTGCGGTTATGGCAGTTCCTTGCGGCGACCAACGCGACTTCGAATTTGCACGCAAGTATGATCTTCCTATTATTCCAATTATTTTAGGCGAAGATGACCCGCTGTTTGATCAACTCAACGGTGTACAAGAGCGCCGCGTTACCACGGTAGATTGGGAAAAATCCTACGAGGCAGAAGGCGTTTTAGTCCAGTCTGGCAAATATACTGGCATGGTGGGTGGTAAGCATTCACCTGCAGTAGATGCCATCATTGGAGATTTGGAAGCAGAGGCAAAGGAAAGAAATCTGTTCAGTTCCGTTTGCGCGATTGGCTTATTTCGCGTCAGCGCTACTGGGGTAATCCTATTCCTGCTATTTATTGTGATAAGTGCGGCTTGGTACCTGTTCCCGAAGAGGATCTGCCGGTTATGCTGCCTAAAGATATCGATTTAGCGGCAGGCGAAACGCTGGCAACGCATGAAGAGTTTTCTCAGTGCACCTGTCCAAAATGTGGCGGACCCGCTCGTCGCGAGACTGACACCATGGATACGTTTACCTGCTCAAGTTGGTATTATTTGCGCTATACCGATCCTCACAACGACAAGCAGCCTTTTGATCCTGCACGTGCAAATCGTTGGATGCCCGTTGATCAGTATATCGGCGGCATTGAGCATGCAATTTTACATCTGCTGTATTCGCGTTTCTTCACGAAGGTTTTGCGCGATATGGGCATGCTTGATTTCGATGAGCCATTTTCGAATCTTTTGTGCCAAGGCATGGTGCTTGATGAGCATGGCGATGTTATGTCGAAATCTAAAGGCAATGTTATTTCCCCTGAGGAAATGATTGACGGCTATGGTGCCGATGCAGTTCGTGCTTATATTTTGTTCATGGCTCCACCAGATAAAGAACTGCAGTGGAACGAAGATGGCCTTGCTGGTATGTATAAATTCCTCAATCGTGCTTGGCGAATTGTTGCTGATTTGGTGGGAGATGCAGGAGAAAAGACTCTCTTCCAGGAAGGTGCAACGAAGGAGAAAGCACAAGAGGCAAAAGATGTTTTGCTGCGCGAACGCCATCGTGTAGTAGGTAAAGTTATCGAGGATTTTGGACGCAACAACTTCAATACAGCAATTGCTGCAATCATGGAGTTGGCTAATGCGGCAAGTGACTATTTGCATAAGACTTCTCCTGAAGTGCGTGCAACCGATGAAGCATTGCGTTCGTTTGATATCGAGATCGCTGAAGTTTTGGTTAAGCTTTTAGCTCCTATTACCCCTCATTGGGCAGAAGAATTATGGCAAACCGAACTCGGTCATAGCGATTCGGTCCATCATCAAGCTTGGCCGGATTTTGATCCCGAAGCAGCGAAAGCTGACGAGGTTGAGTTGGCGGTTCAGATAAACGGTAAAGTTAAGGCAAGGATTATGGTTGCCACCGATGCTGACGAGGAGTCTATTCGTCAGGCAGCACTCGAGGCGGCAGCTAGCGCAACCGAAGGAAAAGATATCAAGAAAGTCATTGTTATTCCTGGCCGCTTGGTTAATATCGTCACAAAGTAAATTCTTGTGGACTGACAAGGTATAAACTTGATGTGACGCCGCGTATTGCGGCGTCACATATTATGGCACCATACAAGGTAGCGTCGCATCTTTCGATAATACATGTGTCGGTGTCGTATCTTGTGGATGTCGTGCGAAGGAATAATGGAGCTTTTCTTCCTCTAAACGAATTGACTTTGAGCAAAATATAATACTTACACTCATAAGTTGCATTGCTAAATATGTTGCACTGTTCAACGAGTTACATTGCTAGATGAGTTGCACTGTTCAACGAATTGCATTGCCAAATACGCCCCATCTGGGGCGTATTATTTGAGCTTTATTTGAGCGCAGAAAAGAACGCAGTAAACAAAATTGGAACTATACCTTTCCAGAGAAAAAAACGGCAATTTCGAGAAAGTATGGAGAAAAGTAAAGATTCTCAGAGTAGTACAAAGCAGTGAGGTCGGTTTAATCTAGGGATGATTGCGCGTAAGGATAGACATAAGAACAGGGGCTGTTTTAGTCGCTTAGTGCGAGCAGTTGTAGGGCTTATGCTTACAGTTGTGATCATTGTCGTAGGAGTTCCTCTTGCAATTAATGCTTTCGTGTGTGCTTCAACGCGTCCTGAATTTTCATCTGTTACAAGTCCTGATATCCAACAGAATACCTTCGGGGCAGATGCCATTGTTGTGCTTGGTGCGGGGATTAATTGGGATGGTAGCCCTTCGGCTGTTTTGAAAGATCGCCTCGATACAGCCATCGCACTCTACAACGAAGGGGTAGCCACGAGAATCATTATGAGTGGTGATAATAGTGATGCTTCGTACAATGAAGTAATGACAATGGCGCTTTATGCTGAAAAGCAAGGCGTGCCTGCTGATGCCGTTTTTTGTGATCATGCGGGGCTTTCTACTTATGACAGCATGTATAGGCTTCGTCATGTTTTTGGAGTGGAACGGTGTGTAGTGGTAACCCAGGAATACCATCTTTATCGAGCGCTGTATGACGCGCGGTCTTTCGGAATAGATGCGTATGGTGTTCCGGGGGATAAGTCTACCTATGATCATATGGACGATTATGAGAAACGGGAAGTTCTTGCTCGCGTAAAAGAATTTTCTGGCCGTTTTGATTAACAGTGAACCCGAAACGAAAAGTGAGCCCGTTAACCTTGATGGGTCCGGAACCGTGACGCAGTGGTGGTAAGGTGAACCTCAAAGCAAGAAATGCCAAATTGCCGAAAGATTGAATTGCTTGTCGCTAAAGTGGTGATAAGGAATACTTTGAGGAGCTCATATGCCAAAGATTGTAGTTACTGATACCGATTTTGAAGATAATGCAATTGAAATCGAGATGGCAAAAGAAGCGGGCGTGGAGCTTGCTCTTTACAATGATCGAAGCGCTGAAGCTATCATTCGTCATGCCCAAGATGCTGATGGTGTTGTAACTTCCTATGGCGATTATTCAGCGCGAGTATTTGAAGCACTCCCTCATTTAAAGTAGTGAGTCGGACCGGTATTGGTTATGACAATATTGACGCACAAGCCGCAACAAAAATGGCACGGCAGTTTGTATAGTTCCTGGTTATGGCACTGAAGTGGTGTCTGACCACGCCATACGCTCGCGCTTGCCTGCTTGCGCAGACTAAACGAGTGCGATGCGACATGCGCGCGCGGGGGTATGGGATTACACGCGTCGTAGGCCCTTCGGTCAAGTATTTGGCAGGGTTTTTGGCGTTGTAGGCATGGGAGAAATTGGTCGCGCGGTTGCGCGCAAGGCAGCAGGCTTGGGCTTTCGGGTGATCTGCTATTCTCGCTCCTTAGTGCCGGGTCGTCGCACGCCCGAAGGATACGAAATTGGTACTTTGGAGGATGTTCTTAAACAGGCGGATGTGGTGTCGTTTCACACGGCGCTTACTTCAGAAACTCATCATCTGTTGAATGCGGATAATATGCGTCTTATGAAATCAGGTGCGGTAGTGGTCAATACTTCGCGCGGTGCTGTCATCGATACTGTTGCTTTGGCTGCGGCTTTGCGTGAGGATAGGCTTTGGGGTGCGGGTATTGATGTGTTCGAAGAAGAGCCGCTCGATTGGAATCATCCCATCATGAAGGCACCTCACACGGTGTTGAGTCCTCACGTTGCCTATTATTCTGAAGAATCAGGCGAAGAATTGCATCGTCGTTCCATGCAAGCAGCCCTTGATGTGGTGTTAGGGCGTATGCCGAAAGACTGTCTGAATCCTGAAGTGCTTGCATCAAACAGTGTTTTTTGGATCAAAATAGTTCTGATCAAAACAGCTTAGTTCAAAATGATTCGGTTCAATCTAATTCAGACCACTTGAATACAGATCGGTCAGATTTGAATCAGCCTAATTCAAATAAATCTGGCATAGATCAGGCGGATTCGGATCAACCGACAGAATATTGCTATTCGTGCTGGCGCTAGCGAAGGGAGTGAATGGGCGGTTCTCACGAGGGAAATAAATAGACTGGTAGACGCAGGAAAAATGAATGGACTAGCGGTTGCCAGAACTTGGACGAAGGTTAGAGCAAAACGTGACTTAGTTAAGGGTAATGAATTCGACCTTCGACACTTTGCCGTATTCAATAGTTAAACGCGCCAAGCTTTTCTTGCTTCCTCCTCGAGGACGTGTAGCGCTTCCAGGATTGATGTAGCGAATACCATCTAGTACTTGGTTGCGTGGAATATGAGTATGTCCATGGATGACGACTTTTACGTCATCTGCGGGCGTGCCGATATCTTCAGGACGATGCACCATAAAGAATCGAACTCCGCCAATACGTGGAGAGGCAGTAAAGGAACGTCGGAACTTATGCTGGGGTAATCGCAATTACCTTTTACCGCGATAGTTGGCGCAATAGCGTCGAGCTCCATAAGAATAAACTCGCGTTCAACATCTCCAGCGCAAAGAATAACGTCACATGAAGCAAGCTCCTTTGTGGCATTCTTGCTTAGCACACCATGGATATCCGAAATTACTCCGACGATTATCGCAGCCATCTTTTTCCTTTCAAAAGCAGGGTGACGTTTGTCACGGCGTTGAAGAGCCTGATGTCTTTTGGGCTCATTTAGTAATTTGAGCCTGTTTAGCAATCTTCAAGTGTTGAAGCTTGTAAAGTTTTCTTGAGTATAAATCATCTTTTGAAATCTTTTGATTGACCAATAGATAGATGAGCATTAATATATTTAGCTGCTCACAACAAAACGTTTGAGTACTACATATGCGCCGTTAGCTCAGTTGGTAGAGCAGGGGACTTTTAATCCCAAGGTCGCGGGTTCGATTCCCTCACGGCGCACCATCTAAATTCTCAGCCACCGAATGTTTTACGGTGGCTTAATTTTGAAGGTTTTGATTTCGTGAGGGGATCGAACCGATAAGGTGAAAATCCGTATAGAAAACTATCCAGTGTATAGTTTTTAGATTTTGCCCCGAAGGTGCTTGCACCGAGGGAGTGAGCGTTCGCGTAAGCGACGCGGGATTCCCTCACGGCGCACCACCTAAATTTTCGGCCACTGATTCCTTGTCGGTGGCTTTGTTTTGTAGTTGAATAATTCGCGAGGAAATCGTGGGTATCTCTCAGAATGTGCAGAAATTATTGAACTTGCACAAGAGGGTTAATTTTTGGTAACATACCCATTTGTCGCTCGTCTACTTATTTGCCTGAAGGAGCAATTGTGGCAAAAGAAGATGCAATTGAATTAGAAGGAACAGTTCTCGAAGCTCTCCCAAACGCAATGTTTAGGGTAGAACTTGAAAATGGGCACAAGATATTGGCTCATATCTCTGGAAAGATGCGTATGCACTACATCAAGATTCTTCCCGGAGACAAGGTCCAAGTTGAACTTTCAGTGTATGACTTGGATCGCGGTCGTATTACCTATCGTTATAAATAAGCGACGATTTACCACGTTTCGTGTCTCGAAATGTGGTGATTTTGTGTGCGAACAGAGTTAATTGCGTAATGTTCGCCTATTTGTTGGCTATCGAAATGTTTAGCAGGTAGTAATTACTTACTAAGCGAAAAATCTTTACCAATCATCGCCTGCGGCTGGGCGTAGTAATAAAGAAAAGAACGCATTTACCGAAAGGAATTGAATTATGAAGGTACGTCCTTCGGTCAAGAAAATGTGCGACAAGTGCAAGATTATCCGACGTCATGGCAAGGTGCTCGTAATTTGCGAGAATCCTCGTCATAAGCAGCGTCAGGGTTAAAGAGAAAGGGAAATTAATTCATGGCACGTCTCGTTGGTGTCGACCTTCCTCGCGACAAGCGCATTGAAGTCGGCTTGACCTACATTTACGGCATTGGCCTTACCACCTCCAAGAAGATCCTCGCAGAAACTGGCGTAAATCCAGACACTCGCTGCAACGATCTGACTGAAGATGAACTTTCCAAGCTTCGTGACTACATCCAGGAGCACCTCACCACTGAAGGTGACCTGCATCGCGAAGTTTCTCAGAATATTAAGCGCCTCATGGAGATCGGTTGCTATCGCGGTCTGCGTCATCGTCGTGGCCTGCCCGTTCGCGGTCAGCGCACTCACACGAACGCTCGTACCCGTAAGTCCTCGTAAGCAAATCGGCGGCAAGAAGAAGTAGAGGTGTAACTAGTGGCAGCTAAGAAAAACGTCCGCACCCGCATCAAGCTTCTGAACGTAAGAACATTGCTGTTGGCGCTGCGCACATCAAATCCACTTTCAATAACACGATCGTTCCATCACGGATCCTCAGGGCAATGTAATTTCCTGGCAGTCCGCTGGTACTGTAGGCTTCAAGGGCTCTCGTAAGTCCACGCCATTTGCAGCTCAGATGGCAGCTGAAGCAGCAGCTAAGACCGCTATGGAGCATGGCTTGAAGAAGGTTTCTGTTTTTGTGAAGGGCCCAGGTTCTGGTCGTGAGACCGCTATCCGTTCCCTTCAGGCAGCAGGCCTTGAAGTAGCAAGCATCCAGGATTGCACCCCTATTCCGCACAACGGTTGCCGTCAGCGCAAGCGTCGTCGCGTCTAACTGAAAGGATCGATACATTATGGCAATTAACAGGACTCCGGTTCTCAAGCGTTGTCGTCAGCTCGGTCTGGACCCTGCTGTTCTGGGTTACAGCAGCAAGAAGGAATCCAACCGTCAGCCAAAGCGTCGTCGCAAGGAATCTGAATATGGTATGCAGCTGCGCGAGAAGCAGAAGGCAAAGTTTGTCTATGGCGTTCTCGAGAAGCAGTTCCGTGGCTACTTCAAGCGTGCAAAGGCTATGCCTGGTGTTACCGGTGACAACCTTATGCAAATCCTTGAATCTCGCCTCGACAATGTAGTTTTCCGTCTTGGCTTTGCTAAGACTCGTAAAGAAGCTCGCCAGATTGTGACCCATGGTCACATCCATGTAAATGGTCGTCGCGTAGACATTCCTTCGTTCCGCGTACGTCCAGGCGATCTTGTTTCTGTTGCTCCTAAGGCTAAGGAACTTCTCGTAATTAAGAGCGCTCTCGTTTCTAATGAAGGCGTTCAGGTTCCTGCTTGGCTCGAGGTAGACATTGAAAAGCTTCAGGGCAGCGTTTTAACCCTTCCTGAACGTGACCAGATTGATTTGGATATCAACGAACAGCTTATCGTCGAGCTCTATTCTAAGTAACGTACGCACTGCGGTTTATTAAGGAGGCTTATTCAATATGACAGAGTTCATGAGGCCGACAGTAACGATTGAAGAGGTCAATGACACAATTGCCCGATTCGTCGTGGAGCCGCTGGAGCGTGGCTACGGTTACACCCTCGGTAATTGCATGCGTCGAGTTTTACTGTCCTCTTTGGATGGTGCTAAGGCAACTGCAATCCAGATCGAAGGCGTTCAGCATGAGTTCACCACTGCTGAAGGTGTAATCGAGGACATTACCGATATCGTTTTGAATGTTAAGGGCCTGGTATTCAGCGCCCTTAACTCCGACATCACCGAAGCTACGGCTCACGTGCATGCTGAAGGTCCTTGCACGGTGACTGGTGCTGATCTTGAGGTTCCTACGGAATTCACTCTGATCAACCCCGATCATGTTATTGCAACGGTTGCTGACGGCGGCACGCTCGATATGACCATTCGCATCGGTGTTGGTCGTGGCTATGTGTCTGCAGAGCGCAACAAGCGTACCGAAGATCCAATCGGCATCATTCATGTTGATTCACTGTTCTCACCGGTACGTCGCTGCTCAATGAGCGTTTCCGATACGCGTGTTGGTCAGCGTACTGACTACGATGAGCTTACGCTGGAAGTGGAAACCGACGGTTCCATTAACCCAACGGAAGCAGTTTGCAGCGCTGCGAACATCATTAACCAGTACATGGGCGCATTCTTGATGCTTGATGAAGTCGAGGAAGACGAAGACGGAGAAGTTGTTTCTATCTTCGCTCCTGAGAATCAGGAAACAAACGCTGAGCTTGATAAGCAGATTGAGGACTTGGATCTTTCCGTACGTTCTTATAACTGCTTGAAGCGTGCAGGTATTCATTCTGTTCGTCAGTTGGTTGAATACTCTGAAAACGACTTGCTCAACATTAGGAACTTTGGCGCGAAGTCCATCGAAGAAGTGAAGGACAAGCTCATTTCTATGGACCTCAATTTGAAGCAATAGGAGATATAAGATGAGGCATTACAAGAAGGGGCGTAAGCTTGGCACCGATGCCAGCCACACCAAGGCAATGAAGAAGAGCCTGGTTTGTGCGCTGTTCACCAACGACCGCATCAAGACGGTTGAGGCTCGCGCTAAGGAAATTCGCCCTGATGTTGATAAAATCATCACCTGGGCAAAAAGGGCGACCTCCACTCTCGTCGTCTTGCCATCGCTGCTCTCGGTGACAAGGAACTCGTACGCGAGGTATTCGAGAAGGTTGCTCAGGGTCAGTTCGCTGATCGCCAGGGTGGCTATACTCGCATTCTGAAGCTTGGCAATCGTAAGGGCGACAATGCTTCTATGGTAATCATGGAGCTTTGCACCGAGCCAGTTCAGAAAAGGAAAAGGCTGAAAGCTGCGAGAAGAAGGCTGCTAAGGCTGTAGAAGCACCTAAGGCTGAGGAGACCAAGGCTGAAGAAGCTGAAGAGGTTAAGGAAGAGGCTGCAGAAGAAGCAGCTGAAACCACCGAAGAAGCTGCAGAAGAAAAGGCCGAGGAAAAGAAGGCTGAGTAGTTAACGGTTGTTCAAACCACTTTGTCTACTTCTTAGGTTTGGCTCTTGCTATGAGCGTTTAAGGTTGCTATTTGGCATTGTCGTTTAGTACGACTATTCGACACACCTAATGAGTGCAACCAAGCTTCTAAAATCAAACGCATTTTAATAGACCTCGAGAAATCGGGGGTCTATTTTTGTATAGAGGAGTATTTAGACGAAAGCATTGGGCGTTTGGGCGAAACGAAGGATATCTAGACGCGACTTGAGTAATCTTTGCTTTTACGGGCTCCTGTATGTGTTTCGCCTGATAAAGCACAAGAGAGGTAGAGATACTTAACAATAGGTGATGCGTGCGGTACGTCGATCCTTTTAACTGGTGCGTGATTTGAGGGAATGGCGCACGAAAGGATTTTAAAGTGCTTATCGAATTCAAAGGAATGGTTCCCGATGTGTCTCAGGCGGCTTATATAGCTGAAAACGCCACAATATGCGGCGACGTTACGCTCGGAAAAGATAGTTCCGTGTGGTTCAATGCGGTAATTCGCGCAGAGGTTGCTCCTATCAATGTTGGAGAAATGAGCAATGTCCAGGACCATACTATGCTGCATGCTGATTACGATTGTCCCATTCGATTGGTAGTCGCGTTTCGATTGGGCATTCGGCAATCATTCATGGTGCGACAATTGAAGACCGAGTAATTGTTGGCATGGGTGCAATCGTGATGAATGGTGCGGTAATCGGTGAAGGTTCCATTATTGCCGCAGGAGCGTTGGTCAAGGAAGGAACCGTAATCCCGCCGTATTCGTTGGTAGCAGGCGTTCCGGGCGTGTGAAGAAGACGCTTACACCGGGCGAACGTCCCCAGGAAAACAATGATGAGGTGTATACCGCCGATGCGTATGCCTATGCTCAGGCAAAGATTGTAGGTTGATCTGATTAGGAGTTATGCCTGTTTTGTAGTTCCTTCGTAGGAGTTTCGTGCAAATTTGCTGGCTCTATATCTCGTCCGATTAATATAAAAGGGAAGAAAGACATAGATCGTAACTACCGCATGTATTTTGGCGGTTTACTGGTAAAAGCCGAAAGGCGAATGCTTGCGAATCTAACCTACGAAGGAAACCTGTAAAGGACGTGGAAATAGCGTGGCACGTGGTGGAAACACAAATTGGCAAATGCGCATTGCGCAATGGATGCAAGGTCGATATGGTATCGACGAAATGACTCAAGCGTTGATTATTGTTGGGTGTGCGTTGACGGTAATCAACTTTATTTTCGGAATTCCATTCGTTTCACTGCTGTCACTCGCAGCGTTCGTATGGGGAATTTCCGCTGTTACTCAAAAACTATCCAGCTCGTGCGCGTGAGTTGGAAAAGTATCAAGAAGTAATGCAGAAACCAAAAGCGTGGTGGCGTTTAACTAATAAGCGATGGGAAAATCGTAACACTACACTCTATTTCAGATGTAAAGGCTGCAATACGGTTCTAAATGTGCCAAAGGGGAAAGGCAAACTTTTGGTAACGTGTCCGAAGTGCGGCACTAAAGTTGAAAAGAAATCCTAAATAATAGACTTCGTCAAAGAATAATAAAAGAATTCTCTTGAAATTAGATTCTTCTAGAGTATTCAAATATGGTTTAAGATACTCAATTCCATGTGTTCAAACCAAAAACAAAGTCGAGAGTTGTTTGAATTTCAGGATTTATTTCCTGCATTGTTCCTGCATTGTTGAAAACGAAACTCCTCAATTTCTCTGTATTTATGTGAAATGCTACTAAATTTGTACCATTAATCTAAAAATTACTACAAATAGTAGGAAAACCTCTAAATTGTCACAATATGTTGTGCCAGATTGTGTATAGTATCTAACGGCAGATAACCAACGAAGCTCCCTGAGGAATTGCGGTTAAAGCAAAGAAGATTACTTACGGAGCTTTTTGTTATAGCTGGTGCACGAAAAAACTAGCAACCGAGAGGGGATTGTACGGATGAAAATCATCAAGCGCGATGGTTCCGAAGTGACTTTTGATATCACTAAAATCGCAAACGCTATTAAGGCTGCGAGCGACGAATCACCGGAAAGCGAACGTCTTACTCCGCGCCAAATTGACTACGCTGCTCACAATGTAGCAGACAAGTGCGAAGAAGCTGGCCATACAGTTTCCGTTGAGGAAGTTCAGGACTTGGTGGAAAACGAAATAATGGCACTTCATAAATTCGAGGTTGCCCGTCGTTATATCATCTATCGTTATGTTCAGAACTTAAAACTCAGTCCAATACGACCGACGACAAAATTCTTTCCCTTATCGAGTGCAATAACGAGGAAGTTAAGCAGGAAAATTCCAACAAGAACCCAACGGTTAATTCCGTTCAGCGTGACTATATGGCAGGCGAAGTCTCCAAAGACTTAGCAATGCGTATTCTCTTGCCTGAAGATGTTGTTCGTGCTCACGAAGAGGGTATTATCCACTTCCATGACTCTGATTACTTTGCGCAGCATATGCATAACTGCGATTTGGTAAAACCTCGAAGACATGCTTCAAAATGGCACAGTAATTTCGGGCACCATGATCGAAAAGCCGCACAGCTTCTCGACGGCGTGCAACATTGCAACGCAAATTATCGCTCAGGTTGCTTCAAGCCAGTACGGCGGGCAGTCCATTTCGCTCACTCACTTGGCTCCCTTTGTTGATATCAGTCGCAAAAAATTCGCCGTGAAGTCATTCATGAATTGAACATGGTTGGTGTAGAGCCTTCCGCAGAACAACTTACGTCTATTGTTGAAGAGCGTCTGCGCGATGAAGTTCGTCGTGGCGTTCAAACCATTCAGTATCAGGTTGTAACTTTGATGACAACCAACGGACAGGCTCCTTTCGTGACGGTCTTTATGTATCTGAACGAGGCTCGCAACGATCAGGAAAAGCACGACCTTGCATCATCATCGAGGAAGTGCTGCGTCAGCGCTATGAAGGCGTAAAGAACGAAGCGGGCGTTTGGATTACTCCTGCATTCCCTAAGCTCATTTATGTGTTAGAGGAAGATAACGTATCTGAAGATTCCGAATATTTCTACCTTACCCAGCTTGCGGCAAATGCACCGCTAAGCGTATGGTGCCTGACTATATTTCTGAAAAGAAAATGTTCGAGCTCAAGCTATCCAAGGGTGAAAAGCCAGGTGAAGGTGATTGTTATACCTGCATGGGATGTCGTTCGTTCCTGACCCCCGACCGCTCTGGTAACGGGTATGACAACGTTGCAAATGCGGGCAACTATGAGCCTGGCAAGCCTAAGTACTATGGGCGCTTTAATCAGGGCGTAGTAACAATTAACTTGGTGGATGTGGCTTGCTCGTCCTATCGTGATATGGACAAATTCTGGGAGATTTTCGAAGAGCGCTTAGAGCTTTGCAAAAAGGCATTGATGTGTCGTCATAACCGACTGAAAGGCACGCTTTCAGATGCGGCTCCTATTCTGTGGCAGTATGGCGCTCTTGCTCGTCTTGAGAAGGGCGAAACTATCGATAAGTTGCTTTATGGCGGCTATTCCACCATTAGCTTGGGATATGCAGGTCTGTACGAGTGTGTAAAATACATGACCGGCTATAGCCACACTGATCCGCAAGCGACGCCTTTCGCAATGGCGGTAATGCAAAAAATGAACGACAAATGTGCTGAGTGGAAAGCCGAAACCGATATTGACTTCTCGCTTTATGGAACGCCCCTTGAGTCGACTACGTATAAGTTTGCTAAGGCATTGCAACGTCGCTTTGGTGTAATTCCTGAAGTAACAGACAAGAACTACATCACAAACAGCTATCACGTGCATGTTTCTGAAGAAATCGACGCTTTTACCAAGCTTCAATTTGAAAGCCAGTTCCAGCAGCTTTCTCCTGGCGGAGCGATTTCATACGTAGAGGTTCCCGACATGCAGGACAACTTGAAGGCTGTTATTCGTGTAATGCAGTTTATCTATGATCACATCATGTATGCCGAACTCAACACTAAGAGCGACTACTGTCAGGTATGCGGTTTCGATGGGGAAATCCAAATTGTCGAAGACGATGGCAAGCTGGTGTGGGAATGCCCTCATTGTGGTAACCGTGATCAAGAGAAGCTCAATGTAGCGCGTCGTACGTGCGGATATATCGGAACTCAGTTCTGGAATCAGGGACGTACTGAAGAGATTCGTGATCGCGTTTTGCATCTGTAGAATATCCTTTGTAGAGATCTTTGCTTCGAAAAACGCTTTGTGCTTACATGCGACTAGTTTATGTGGGCTGATATTGCATCAGCCCACTGATTTTGTTTGAGGCTTCAGCTCGGTGAGGACGCGAAGCGTCTGAAACGATAATGAGTCCGAAACGATTATTCATCCGCTATGCGGATGAATAATCGTTTGAGGCGTTAGGCTAAAATTTGCTTAGATGTTTCGGCAAGCACCGTAAAGGGTCGTAGAAACTTGCGGTATTGGAGAGGTCCCGTGCAAAACCCGCATTGCGTATAATCCTTGTATTGTGTCTCTCATTTAAAACGGGCCAAAAATTCGGATTAAGCATCTGCGCAATTCATCGTATGCTCTGGTTGCATGTGTTTGATATCCGAGATGTGTTACAGGTTCGATATCCGAGCTGTGCTGCATGCTTGATACCCGAGATGTACTGCATGAATCGTTGAAGAATTGTCTTGTAAACATTCGCGTGTAAAGTATTCGTGCACAGTACTTCGAATCGTGGCTGATACAAACTGCTATGTGTGTCGTTGAAAGCGCGATTTTGACACAAAAAGGTATTATGTGCATAGTTTTTTGCTGATTGGTCGATTCATTCAAGACTAAAAACCCATGTTATTCTACAAATAATTAGTTTTTGTAGAATAACATGACTGAAAAAGGGCTCACAACAGTACACGACTCAAGCTTTTGTGCCAGAATTTGATTTTTCGCGCACATGGTAGATAAATATGGGGAAGGGCTATGAACTACGCTGAAATAAAATACTGCGATATTGCGAATGGCGAAGGGGTGCGCACTACACTTTTTGTTTCAGGGTGTACTCATCATTGTAAAAACTGCTTTCAGCCAGAAACGTGGAGTTTTTCTTACGGAGAAGAATTTACTGATGCGGTAGCTCAAAAGATCATCGCCAGTCTTTCGGGAGTGTTTGTTGATGGAATAACGCTTCTTGGAGGGGAGCCTATGGAGCCAGAAAATCAGCGTGCGTTGCTTCCCTTTGTTCGTGCGGCAAAACAGGCCTACCCTGAAAAAACAATCTGGTGCTATACCGGTGATGTATTTGAGGATTTGACTAATCCCGAATCAAAAAGACATACCGAAGCAACCGAAGAACTTTTGACCTATATTGATGTTTTGGTGGATGGTCCCTATATAGAATCTGAGCATGATATAACGTTGCGCTTTCGTGGTTCGCGAAACCAGCGAATTATCGATGTCCCTTCGACACTTGCGAAAGGCTCGGTATGTCTCTGGAATGACGATACTAATTACGCAACTCATGGCTGGGTGCAAAGCGGAGCGTCGTTGTAGCGAAATGAGGCTTCCTAAAGGTAAGGCATAAACTTAGCTTCGAAATAACGTATGAGCACAGTGTTTTCTCTCTACATACCAGGAACTTCAGGTATACATCGTTGTGATGCACGCATTAAACTTTCTGCTCCTTTGTTTTCTTTCGATTGCTTTATTTCTAGTTAAAACATGGTGGGGTATTGGTCTAGGGGCTTTGGTGATCGCCGCATCAATTCTTGTTGCAAGACTTCCGCTTTTGCGTTTTGTGAAGATGTCTCTTCCTCTGCTGGTGTTTCTTGTCTTTATCTGGATTTGCAATGCGTTTACCTTTGACATAACGCAAGTTTCTCACGCAGCAGATGGATTTGCGGGCTTTATGGCGGGATGGGAACCAATTGCTCTTTGGGGTACTTTTGGCTTTAATCCGCAAGGATGCATGATTGGGCTTACGTACGCTGCACGCGTGTTCCTGATCCTGCTTGCAACTTATGTGGTTTCATTTACTACTACCGCAGAAGCACTTACTCATGCGTTCTCTTCGCTCTTCTCGGGTTTGCGTCGATTCGTTTCTGTAGATAACATCGCGTTGATTCTTGCGCTCGCGCTTCGTTTTATTCCCATGATGGCATCGGAGGCTACACAGATTCGCCAAGCACAAAAGGCACGGGGTGCTCGATTTGAAGAGGGTGGCTTACTGACTCGCGTTCTATCTTGGCGTGTGGTTCTTGTTCCCTTAGTGGTTGGAATGTTTAGAAGGGCTGGAAATTTGGGGCAAGCAATGGACGCACGATGCTATGGGGCAAAAAAGCGAACAAGTCTTTACGGTAAAAGTCTGTCGTTTCCTCAAATCATTTTTTGGGTTTTTCCTTGCTCTGCTGTGTACTGTTTGTTCTGTTTTTGTAGCCGCACATTCTTTTCTACGCGCCGTTTGATGCGGAACATCTTAGAAAAAAGCAAGTTTTAAACTCGACTTAAAGAGGCGTGGTATCATTGATGTGTTTGGTAAAACACTCTCCAAGGAGGAAATTCAATGGCTACCATCATCGATGTGTTTGGTCGCGAAATTCTGGATTCCCGCGGTAATCTACGGTCGAGGTTGAGGTAATTCTTGACGACGGCGCAATGGTCGTGCGGCGGTTCCATCTGGTGCATCTACGGGTGCTTTTGAGGCAGTTGAGTTGCGCGATGGGGATTCTGAGCGCTATCTTGGCAAGGGCACGCTCAAGGCAGTTTCTCATGTAAACGAGGACATTGCCGATGCTCTGATTGGCATGGAAGCGGAAGATCAGCGCGAAATCGACGCAGAAATGATTGCTCTTGATGGCACGGAAAACAAAGGCAACTTTGGTGCAAATGCAATTTTGGGCGCATCTTTAGCGGTAGCTAAAGCGGCTGCGGAATCTGCAGAACTTCCTCTCTATAAATATGTTGGTGGAGTAAATGCAAATATGCTGCCAACTCCTATGATGAACATTCTCAATGGCGGCGAGCATGCTGACAACAACGTGGACTTCCAAGAGTTCATGATTATGCCGGTAGGGCCCAGTCTTTTGCTGAGGCGCTTCGTTGGTGTGCAGAAATCTATCACACCTTGAAGAAGGTTCTTCATGAGGCTGGTCTTGGCGGCGGCGTAGGCGACGAAGGTGGTTTCGCTCCTAACTTCACCACCAACGAAGAACCATTGAAGTACATTGTTGAGGCTTGCGAAAAAGCAGGTTATAAGCCAGGCGAAGACATCATGTTTGCTATGGATCCGGCATCTACCGAATTCTATGATGCAGAACGTGGTGTATATGTTTTGGCAGGCGAAGATCGCGAATTAACCAGCGAAGAAATGGTCGAGTACTGGGCCGCACTTGTTGAAAGTATCCTATTATTTCCATTGAAGATGGTATGGCGGAAGAGGACTGGGATGGCTGGAAGGCATTGACCGATCGTATTGGCGATAAGGTTCAGCTGGTTGGCGATGACCTGTTTGTAACTAATCCTAAGCGTCTTGCTAAGGGCATTGAGCTGGGATGCGCTAACGCAATTCTGGTCAAGGTAAACCAAATCGGCTCTTTGACTGAAGCGTTGGAAGCTGTTCAAATGGCAAAACAAGCAGGATATGCGTGCATTATGTCTCACCGCTCGGGTGAAACCGAAGATGTAACCATTGCTGACTTAGCAGTTGCTACAAATGCTGGACAGATTAAAACAGGCGCTCCTTGCCGTTCTGATCGTGTTGCAAAATACAATCAGCTTCTTCGCATCGAAGAAGAGCTGGGCGATGCTGGTCAGTATGCAGGCATGAAAGCGTTCTACAATATTAATCGCTAATGCGGCAATGCTAACACGGCAATATATCAATCATTAACGCGGCAATATAATAGTCACTAATGCGGCAATAATTGTCAGAGTCGTAATAGTGCTGCAATCAAGGGAAATGATGCAGTGCGGGGCCTAACTAGGATGCATTGTCACTGAAATCGAGATGATGCAGGTTGGATTTGACGATGCTGCATCTAGGTATATTGACGCTGTGCTAGATGTACCTGAGCTAGAAGTACTGATGCTATGCAGCGCATTAACCATACGAGCTAGATGTCCGATGTTTTATAGGGCGCATTAACCATACAAAACGTATTGGCATTAGGACACAGCTCAAAACCAACCTAACTTTTAACGCCACTCCTATAACGGGGGTGGCGTTTTTTAGAGTGATGCTTATATAAGGGTGGTGTTTTGATGAGGGCACTGCTTTTTAAAAGGGGTAACGTTTTAACGAGATTGCCACTTTTAAAGGGGTGACATTTTAGTAGGGGTAGCTATTTTAATGGGGATGGTATTTGGCAGGATGATACTTTAGTATCCAAATGTGCGCTATATGAAAATCCAGACCTTCTTTTCTGTACATACGCAGTCCTTTCCTGGATGGTAGGGCTACGTCGTGTCATAAGAAATACGATCCTTACAGCGGTCCAACATTCTGCCGCACTCCCTTTCGGTCCTTTTTGTGAACAAGCTTCGATTTTAATTTGGAATTATGGATTTCGCAGTGTGATGTACCGCACAACGATATTACCGCAATAACACTTGCTATAAGGGTCTCATCAGGCATTATGTTAAAACAATGCTTGATAGGAGGCATTCCTATGATTGTTTCAAATGAAGAAAAGAATCGCACTATAACACCCTTTATATTCGTTGCGATAATCGCGCCTATTCTGACATGCTTAGTAATTCCTCTGTATGAAAGCTATGTTTCTGAGTCACTCAGTAGATTTGATAGCCCTTTTCTTGATATGACCGTGCAGATGGCTATGCATAACCAAATTATTGGAATGATTCTATATTATGTTTTTGCTAAATCTCCAATGTTTTTGTTTGCCCTGCTTTTGGCGGTGTCGATAGTTATATTGCTAAAAACTCCAAGTGAAAAACGAGTTGTCATAATGATTGTCGCTTTTGCAATCAGCTGTGTTATTTTCATTTATTCAGTTTTGGTAATCCTTAATCCTGGCATTCGGTATTTGGGCGATTTGACTTACGCCTATGGGTCAGACTACCCAGCTATCGGTTTCTTTATTTACGCTGCTTTGCTTGTGTATGCTGGTATCGCCCGCAAAGCAAACTAAAATTCACTTTGCGGGCACCTTGATCTATTGCGGAAATACGTGCGGTCGGATACGTGCGGTCGTATGTGTGCGGTCGTATGTGTGCGGTCGTATGTGTGTGAGTGTATGCGTGAGTGTATTAGCTCATCGCGGGTATTGTCGCGTGTTGGCGTGACAGCTACCGCATGTATTTCATCCATGTAATACGTATGTACGTCAATGCTTTCGTGGGATTGTTTACCTAGTGCTGCCTGCTTAACGATATTTGCTGGTGGATTATTTATCGGATGCTGCCTACCCAACGCTACTTCTTCGCTTCCTGCCTGATGTTATTTGACTCGGTGCTAGCTGTCTTGAGTTATCTACCTAGCGCAGGCTGCCTAGCTATTGCTGTGGGTTAATTACCTGGAGCTACTCGCCTAACGCTATTTATTGGGTGCTAGCTGATCTCGTTATTTACGGGCGGCCGTATCTTGCTCGATTGAGCCCTTCCAAGATTCATCGCTGTGAACATCCCGTTCTCATGTTGATAGTTTCAGTGCAAACTGCACCAAACATAGTTTTGCTTCCTTCTGTATCTGCGATAAACGTTGCAGCGCGAGCTACAGGAATACCGATTTTGGTTGCCTCTGCTGCTGCGTCGATGTTTGCGCCTAAGAAAAGGAAATCCCAACCAGCTTCTTCCTTTTCGGTAATAAGATGTTTTACCTGTTGGTAGGTGTAGTGAACACTTGCGTTTTCCAAGCCGTCGGTCGTAATAACAAAGATGGTGTGTTCTGGCTTGTAGTCTTCTGGTAAATACTTATGAATCGTGCTGATGCGGTGAATCGCACCGCCTACTGCATCTAAAAGTGCAGTGCATCCACGAACCTGGTAGTCTCTTTCCGTCATTAGGGAACGTTTTCAATTGGCATTCGGTCATGTAAGACTTTAGTCTCGTGATCGAACAACACAGTTGAGACAACTGCTTGACCATCTGCTTCTTTGTGGGCTTTGAGGGTTGCGTTGAATCCTCCTATAGTGTCAGTTTCAAGACCACTCATAGAACCACTGCGATCAACGATAAATACCAGTTCAGTTAAGTCCTTTTTCATGATATATCCTCCTGCTGTTACCTTGTCTGCTTACAGGAAGAAGAATACGCGCGGTAATGCTTTAGTAGGTCAACTGGTGGTTGACATTAGATAGTTGGCATTAGGTGGTTGACACTGGATGTTTGGCACCGAACGGCTGGTATTAGATAGCCGACCTTAACGAAGGGGAAGTATGGCGAACAGTAAACGCGAAATACGATAATTACAAAAGAGGCTGATCAAAAGCGTAGAGCGTTGCATTGATCTCGAAAATATCGAACTGATTATTCGTTATGAAATACTCAACAATAATGTCTGCTTTGTTGCTGTGGGAAAGCGCAAATCCAGCACGGCGAAGTAAGTCCTCGGTAGCGTCCAAATCCAACTCAAGAGCAATAGCAAGTGCAAGCACCGTTTTCTTTGTTGGCTTATAAAGCGCATCGCTTCGAATTTTGCTAAAGAGTTGGCGACTCATGTTTGCCCGTTTGTAACTTGTGCATCAGTCATACCTCTGGCATCGATAAGTGAAAGTAGAGTAGTGGAAAAAGAGGCATCCAATGAGCTAAGCAATTCGGAGAGGCAAGGAGATTGACCAAACGTTTCGGCTGCAAGGGCTGCTGCGTAAATAACTTCGTCATCAGCTTCACGCGTTTTTCGCGGGCAGAGGAATGCTTATCAACGTACACATCATCGATATATTCCTTGATGCGGTCGTATGCCAAAGACTGCTGAAGTGCGCTGTGGTCAAATAACACCAAACGAATTTCGGAATCATGCGAATCGAGAAAATCGTGTATGGCATTTTGCGCTACAGAAAGAGATATATCTACAGGAAATCCGTATACTCCTGCAGACAATAATGGCAGGGCGATAGAGGAGGCATTATTTTCTGCAGCAAGAGAAAGGGCAGCGTCGTAGGCGCTGCGAAGCGAAGCTACTTCATTGTGCGTGCCACCTTGCCAAACAGGACCCACTGCATGGATGATTGCTTGAGCAGGAAGATCAAAGGCGGGAGTCACAACAGCGCTGCCTGTGGGACAGTGTCCTATTGCATTGCACGCCTCTTGCACTTTTTCGAATCCTGCCACTTGCGCAACAGCTTTTCCGACGCCGCCAGTAATTTGCAAATCCTCATTTGCGGCAACAATAATGACATCGGCAGATACAGAGGCTAAGTCATTTCGTTCTATCGAGAAAGGCATAACAGGTCCTTTTGTTTTGGTAATAATCGACGCTGTGGCTAAGCGTTGCAGTTAAGCGTTGCAACTAGCTATTATAGGCAAGTGTTGTGGGCGAGCGCCGTGGCTTGCTCGTCGTTCGTTATGAACAAATAACGCCAAGTACTGTGCTTTGTGCGACGCTTAGAAAGGCAATGCATGCAGAGCCTTCTTTCGCGCTATACTTCTCTAGTTACATAAAAAACTGTTACTCACAGCTTTTGTCTGCGTAATAAAGGTAACAGCTTTTACGAAAAGGATACTAGCTTTTCAGGAAGAACTTCAGGAAGAAGGAACTTTCGTGCAAGACTTACCTAATGGATTTACGGGCTTTGCGAATCGCCCAAAAAATTCGGTAGCGGATTATAGAAATGCCTCTGCGGCAAATCATGCATCCAGTCGTCAATCGGGTGCCTTTACGGGGAGTGCTATAAAGGGCTCATCCAACTATCAGTATTCCCGTTCGCACGCTTCGCGTCCAAGCAATATAACTGATGCTCCCACCAAAGAAGAACTTGCTACCATCGATGAGCGCGATCGTCGATGGGCGTGGGTGGAAATTGATCGAAGCGCTATTCAGTACAACGTAATGCAAACAAAGCGTCTCCTCCCTAATAGCTGCCGTCTTATGGCGGTGGTCAAGGCTGATGCCTATGGTCATGGAGCGCTGGAGGTAGCGAAGGCTGCCTGCAGTGCAGGAGCAAGCTATCTCGGTGTTGCCACGGTGGATGAGGGCATTGAGCTGCGTGAAGCAGGCATGCGCGAACCCATTCTTATTCTTTCGCAGCCTCCCGCTGAAGCAATTCCGCTTTTGCTTTATTATCAAATTCGTCCTGCGGTATATACCTCCGAATTTGCGATCGCATATGCCGAAGCCGCTGATGCACAAGGAATAAAAGCTCCTTATCATCTCGCGATCAATTCTGGTATGAACCGCATCGGGGTACGTTTTAATAACGTAGTGGAATTTTTATCTCAAGTTAGCTTTCATCGAGCGCTTGAGCTTGAGGGTTGCTTTACCCATTTCGCGACGGCCGATTCTCTTGAAACGCTCGATTTCCAAATTCAGATCAATCACTTCGTGGAAGCGATGCGTGCTGTCGAGGCTGCCGGTATTAATCCCGGAATTGTTCACTGCGATAATTCTGCTGCGACTTATCGATTCCCTAAACCAATTTCGATATGGTGCGCTTAGGCATTGCTATGTATGGATATCAGCCAGCTCCTGATACGCATCGTCTGATTGACTTGCGTCCCGCAATGAGTGTTCATGCGCGCATCACCAATGTAATGGTGGTACCGATGAGCGAAGGCGTGAGCTACGGATGAATTATCGTAGTCCTGGTAGCGTAAAAATTTGTACGGTGCCCGTTGGATATGCTGATGGTCTTATGCGTTTGTTGTCGGGGAAAATCGATTTGCTATCAGAATCGCGCAGTTCATCAGGTGGGTAATATCTGCATGGACCAATGTATGTTTGAAGTGGATTTGCGCTCACGTGCCAACATCAAAACGCTGGATCCCCAAATAGGAGACGAAGTGCTGATCGCAGGCTCACATGAGACCGTAGATTGCTCCATTGATACAATGGCAAATCGTGCTGCTACTATTCCCTATGAATTGGTCTGCAATTTTTCTCGTCGTATGCCTCGTTTTTTATAAATAGGAGTTTTTATGCAGGTAGAGAAACTTCCTTTGGATGAAATTCGCGCACAGGTAGAAAACTGTCATGCCTGTTCGCTGTGTGAGACGCGTACCAACATTGTATTTGGCGATGGTGATCCTCATGCGCGGGTCTAATCGTGGGAGAGGCGCCAGGGAAGAATGAAGATCTTCAAGGAAAACCTTTTGTAGGTGCTGCGGGAAAGTTTCTCGATGAGCTTCTCGAAGAAGCGGGTTTGAAGCGCGAAGAGGTGTTTATCGCCAACGTGCTGAAATGCCGTCCTCCTTCGAATCGTAATCCTCAAGCAGATGAGATTGAAGCCTGCGCACCCTTTTTGCGAGAGCAGACCCAATCGATCGATCCCTGGATTATTGTGACGATGGGTAATTTTGCTACTCAGTTTATTTTGCGTACCGGTACCGGAATTACTCGATTGCGAGGGACGGTGCAACAAACAGGGCGCTTTGTGGTGCTTCCTGTATTTCATCCTGCTGCAGCAATTTATGACCGTTCGAAGCGAGATGTGCTCCTTGAAGATTTCCGACAGGTGGGTGCGCTCGTGCGTGCTAGAATGGCCCAGGAACAAGACAAAGACGACTCAGAAGAATAGCTGAGCGTACTTAAGAAAAGATTGGAGATTCCAATGGTAGAAAAATCTGATGTAGCCGCAGTGCTTGAACTTATTCGTCCTTCTCTTCAGGCTGACGGTGGCGATGTTCAGCTGGTTGACGTGGATGAAGAGGGCGTAGTAACCGTAGAGCTCCAGGTGCCTGCAAGGGCTGCCCTATGTCTCAGATGACCCTTGCTCATGGTGTTGAGCGCGTTTTGAAGGATCGCGTACCAGGTGTTACCCGCGTTGTACCTGCTCAATAGTAATTCGTAAAGGTGTTGGATTTATATATCCAATTGAGACAACAAGATTTGTCGTTTCTTTGACAAAAGTTTGTTTTTAGACAAATCTACCAATTAGAAGAAGCTATCGTGCCTACCAAGGTGCGGTAGCTTCCTTTTATCGAGGAACTATTAGAATTGGCTGGCAAGTTACTTTTCCGACAGTATTCTTGAAAGCGTTTCTTGCTCTGGCGGTTGATCAGTAAAGGATCTGATATATATGGCACATTGTTGGGAAATTCGTGGATGTGATGAGGAAATGCAGTCACGGTGTCCTCATGCGGTGGCGAATGATAATTGCCCACCTGATTGTCATTATGCATCCTGTGATAGGCCAACCCATGTGGTAACTTCAAATTTTGAGTTACTTTTCGTACCGATATCGATCGAAATGCTAATGTAAAGGACATCTGCAGCTTCTGTGAGTTCTTCCTTTCGCATGCACCTGCAGAAGCAGAATCGGTATCTGAAAAGTAAGGAATATATGCTTAACGATATCTATCAAAGTCTTGATCCTATTGCATTTTCAATAGGTCCTTTTTCGGCGCGCTGGTATGGTTTGGCTTACGTTGTGGGGTTTCTCTGCGCCATAGCAGTAATGTATGTAGTAGGAAAACGCTGGAAGATGCGTTTTACGTTTGACTCACTCTGCATTGTCTTGCTCTGCGCAATGATCGGTGTCATTGTTGGCGGCAGGCTTGGCTATGTTTTGTTCTATAACTTCGAGATGTATGCCGCAGATCCCCTTGCTATTTTTAATTTTTCACGTGGAGGCATGAGTTTTCACGGCGGTTTTGTAGGAGCTCTTATTGCGGGCATTATTGCTTCTCGAATCATTAAGATGCCCTTTTTATCGCTGGTTGATCTGGCCATGATCGGTGTTCCGATTGGCTTATTCTTTGGTCGTTGCGCAACTTTGTTAATGGTGAACTTTGGGGTGCGCCTACTGATTTGCCGTGGGGCGTAGTATTTGGTGGGGCGGCAGGAATGGAACCGCGTCATCCAAGCCAGCTTTACGAAGCGTTTTTTGAGGGAATAGTTCTGTTTGCCATTTTGTTTGTGCTATCAAGAAAACAACCACCATTTTCTCAGGGCACCTATTCAGGAGTGTTTATGCTGGGTTATGGAATCTGCCGTTTTATGGTGGAATTCATCCGTGAACCTGATGTCCAACTTGGATATTTGTGGGGCGGGTGGCTGACGATGGGGCAGGTTCTTTCAGTTCCACTTATTCTCGTGGGAATAGGATTACTTGTGTATGCCTGGAAACAAAGCATCCGCAAGAAGGGCCTCGATACGGAATCGAGGAATCTTAGATATTTGCCGAATATTTCTGAAAGATGTGTAATTTGCTACTAATTTAGTAGCATAATATATACAGA
>ENA-OQDF01000030-OQDF01000030.1-human-gut-metagenome-genome-assembly--contig:-NODE-30-length-39877-cov-2.129384_pt1 | contig 39877 bp, 48 predicted proteins | sample MGYA00242769_ERZ504597 | MGnify/ENA primary metagenome ERZ504597 (study PRJEB26092, sample SAMD00036305) | human gut metagenome | host: Homo sapiens | study: EMG produced TPA metagenomics assembly of...
TTCAGATTGTCGGGATACATAAGATCATCGCTATCAGGCCACATTATAAACTCGCCCGTCACCGCAGGTAATGCACGATTAATAGCTGCAGCTTGACCCCTATTATTTGATGGATACAAACAAGCCGAATGCCTTGCGCTTCCAGCTTTTCTTTGTACGAGAGCGTCAAAGAATACGTTGCATCGGTTGATCCATCATCAACCAAAATAACTTCGATTGGTCTATAAGTTGCGCAAGAATGCCTTCAAAATAACGATCAAGAAAAGACTCGCCGTTATAACAAGGGGTTACCACACTTACGAGTCCTGAAGTGAACTGGGTAGCGTTTGCATTCTTTGTTGTTGCATTCGCATTTTTTTCAGATTCCATGTTTGCGTTTGCATTTTGCATACTCACGAGCAATCACCCCTTTCTAACGGGGATTTCACCAAAGAGAAAACGCGCTTTTTCACTGCCTGAAATACAGTGCTTTTAAACGTGCATATAAAGAAAACAACATTGGTAATAACAAAGCAGGCAATCATAGCCAAACAGAAGTTTGCAATGCTGAGCGCTTCCAAGAAAATAGATGACACACTCGTAGCTACAACTACTGCCAAAATAGCAAAGAAGCCATACTTAGCAATGTCGCAAAATACCGCCAAGGAGAACATCCAAATAAAAACCGATACGTTGAACAAGGTCTCGAAATTACAAAAACCAGGCGCGAAACTACCGTTCCAACAAACACTCCGACCAAACCAAATTGCAGTGCACACACTATCGAAACAACAAGATTGATTATCGCCTGAAGCAAGGACCACCATTTATCTTTGTTAAAATTGCCTTTCGCAATGCGTGCGTTGTTATACACCACACTTTGTCCTTGCAAATAGAAATTCACTAGAATCAGCGTAAAACTTGCGGCATCTATGAGATAAGTTTCACCAATCCATAGCTCAATAAACGAAGGCAGAAGCACAAAGAGACAGACAGCACATAACCCAAAAATCCAAAACCCAATAAAGTTTGCCTCATCAAATACTTCTTTAAACTTTTGCTTTGATTCAAGTGCAGCTAAATTGCCGAAACCAGCTACAACGCTGTTTACTATAACAAGCACAATTCCTTGAATTGTGGTTATGATCATGTTGTAATTACCAACCGTACCTACTAAGACAATACCTAGCGTAGGAATAATAGCGATGATTATGCTGTCGGTTGCGTGTACTGCAACACCAGAAAATTGATGAACAGCAAGGCCTTTCACTTCGTGCAGATTTTTCGTTTTTCGCTTTTGGGCAGTAATTGCTTAGGCTTGTTTTTGAGTATTGGATAACGAACGTTCAAATACCTTGCCAACATAAAACGCGACACAGTAAGCACAACAAAATTTGCCAGCAAATAGACAAGAAAACTCTGCGTTAAAACCAATGCTGCTATTTGTGCTAATGCGCAAATAATTGTCGTTATAGTTCCAAAATTTGTCTGAATATAGGTTTTTTGTAACGCATTTAATAGGCCGAATTTATACGTGACGAAATAAGAAATCACCGTATTAGCAAGAAAAATAAGGAAATAAAGCCGAAGTTCTGAAAGCGTAATAGTTCCTGCATCCGAAACCAAATATTGCAAAAATGGAAGAAGAGCTAAGCCAAACAACAACACTACGAATGCAATTACGCGATAAGCGTTGCGATAAAAGTAGATTAGCTGTCGAACTTTTTCGTTTTGTCCTTTCGCCACGGGGGAATACAAGGCGAACGTCATCGCTGATCCAAAACCCAATTCAGCAAACGAAAGCACATTTAAAATATCTACAAAAAGATAGTTTACGCCTAGATAATATTCACCAAGCAGGTAAATAAATACCGTGCGCGAAGCAAATGTTACTAAGAGGTTGATTGTCTGGCCAGCCAAACCAAACGCAGCATTCTTTGTCGCAAGTACAGTTCGAGACATTGGCGTTTTTGCTTCTTGATCTAAACATCATTTAAGCAAGAAGCAGTTTGTTTACTCTTGGTTTGGTTTAGGTTTTTATTGCTCATTTTTCTCACACCTTTGCGCTTGACCCAAATGAGCAATATCTCGGCACCAACGAAACTGCTTGATAATCCACATTCTAAAAATGTTTATATAGGCACAAAGCAATTCTGCTGTAACAAAATTATGTTTAGCACATACAAAGAAAGCTCGTAGATAAAACTGTAATTCGTGTATGGGATACACCGCGAAACACATAACAAAAGGAAGCTCATTCCTGAGCTGCTTTAATATTCTTTTCTTTTCGCTCCACGGAATAGAGGTATCGTAGATCAATTGCGTAGCAGCTTCAGGTAGGGAGTTTAGTATAGTTAAATAAGTCCTCCTAATAATGTCTTTATTTTGCCCTCTGCAAAAGAAAGTAATTTCTCGCATTTAACAAGAGGATTATTATATTGATGCATCGTTGAACACGGATTATCAATATAGAAATAGTATTCAGCATCTGTTGAAATACAGGTTTCTACCGCATCAAGAACTTCAAGATTAAAAAACAAGTCTTCGCTATAGCGCTCTGATGCAAACTTTATTTTTTACTTTTTATAATTACGGATTTATATAATAGGTACATGCTGACCAAGGTAGACGTTTTTCAATCGACTCACCTGGCAAAAAACCTACAAACTTAGGAAGAAATTTTTTGCAAATTTCGTCAGAAGTACGAAACTCTTCAATATTGTTTAGCCTTTTAGTGACTTCAATGCAAGGTGCCATGATTCGTAGATTCGCTTGAATCCACAACGCACAATATCGTACTCACCCCTATAAGCAAGAGACAACATATCGCTGTACATATACTGAGATATCGTATCGTCCGAATCAACAAAGGAAAGATACTTACCGGATGCTGCTTCGATTCCTTTATTACGCGATAGGCCTTGCCCGATATTCTGATCATTTTGAATAAGGACGATATTGCTATAGCGTGACTGGTACTCTTTGCAAACATCATATGTTTGATCGGTTGAGCAATCGTCGACAATGATTATTTCCATTTCAGGTGCCTGGCATAATACGGAATCAAGGCATCTGCCTATGGTTTTTTCCGCATTATATGCAGGTATTATCACTGAAATTTCTACTGTCACAATTAATCTTTCATCTGATGTTTTACTGAAGTGCCTCTGTTGAATTAGCTGTTTTGTTCATCGGCCTTACTTGCCGATTTTTTTATTGTTATTTCTCCTATTGCTGCTTATTCTTCCCAAATGCCGAAGGGCCTTGCTTGGCATATTGCGCGCACCAACTCTTGATTCGGTTTCTACTTGCGATTTGATAACGACGCATTATATCTATCATCGGAACGCCATTTAAACGGTCTTTTATTGCAGCCAATTTCACTTCTGGTGAGTAGCGATGCGGTCGCTTTTCGGGATGCTTATAAAGATCAGATCCCAAAGCACGCCACAAATAAACCCATTCACGCACTGTTTCGGGATTAAGTTGCAACTGACGAGCAACTGCTTTGTAACTGAATCCGCGTTCAAACAAATCGAGAGCTTTCAAGCGCAAGTCATTATCTAGGTACATATCAACCATCCCTTTTTTCTGTTCTGGTATTGATTTGTTGAAGCATGGTGTTAGTAAAAATGCATGCGCGAATGAAAAATATGAGGCTACTTTGCTGAATGATGAAGCAACCGCATAAACAAATAAGGAGGCACTCTCTTATAGCGAGTAAAAGCCTCCTGACAAAATCTACTATGCAATTGTCCTTAGATTTATTTACGGAAAGAGATATAGCTAAGAATCGTACCCCCCTAGATTAATTTCAACTTTTTCAATAACGAATCAGAATATAAATTACGCAATGCGCAATTACTATTCATTGACATGACTCCTCTAAAGTTGAAACTACTCTAAGTAAGGGATTAGGCTCATATCTAAATGCTTTTTTTCGAAGATTTTAGTAAAACAGCAGTTCAGCATCAAGAGTATTAAATATTATTCAACCATTTTGATTAACAAATTCGTATTTTGTAAAAAAATAACCGTTATCAAACGAACCGTTTCAACCTGTATTCACCGTGCAATTTGAGAGAAATCGAGTATACAATACTCAGAAAATCGAGCAATAAATGCAACCACCGACGCTCTTTTCGAAATGCTTATAGGGGGTTCGTTGTGAATATCCTTTCTTATCTTGAATCCGAATTTTCAACATTCGAAGAAAAGCCTTTTAATCCATTAGATTCGGCACTTCTTTCACAATTTTGCATGGTTCGGTGTGAAGGTCTTGTCCCCTCCCTTAATGAAATAGAGCAAAAGCACACCGAACTTACTCAATCAGATAGGTTCACAAAAACGCTTCGAACCTTTCTGACAAAACTGCCCATAATGAATCGTTCCACACAGCCAGAAAACCCACTCGAAGAAATCAAGGCAGCTTATTTCGTCGACCTTCTGCGCGCAGAGCGATACGCCTCCATGTTTACCGGGCTTGTTCCTGGTCGAGTAAAAGATACGCTTATAGGACTTGCCGCTAGCCCTCGTTTTCGAACGCTAAACCTTTACGGATACGAAAGTGTTTTTAACGAACAAGAGCAAAACCAATTTGCTGCTATAACATTTGTGTACACCGATCAATCTACTGCCAGTACGCACGCCAGCGCACCTAATGACAACACGCGCGCCAATTCATCTGCTACTGGCACACACACCAATACGTACACGAATTCATCCATAGAAAACCGTTCCAAAACCACGCCAAACTTAGCCTGCGATACTGACAACAGCTTTGCCTCCATCGGATTCCGTGGCACCGACACCTCCGTTACGGGATGGCGAGAAAACTTCAATATGGCATTTACTTCTCCCGTTCCAGCTCAGGAACAGGCGGTACGCTACCTTGAATCCATTGCCCCCTATCTTCCAAAACGTCTGTTCATTGGCGGACATTCAAAGGGTGCAAACCTAGCGCTTTACGCTGCGCTAAAAGCATCACCAGAAATTCAGCAACGCATAGAGCGAGTCTACGTTCATGATGGTCCCGGCTTTAAAGAAGGAGCAATTTCTGAAGAGGAGTGGCGCCGCTTGAAGGGCGCATCTATCGTAGCCTTCCCCAGGAATCAGTGGTGGGACTTTTAATGAACTGCCCTATTCCTTACAAGGTAGTAAATGCCCAGGAACATGGTCTTGACCAGCACAGCCCCTTCACCTGGGAAGTTAATGATGAATGCAATGATTTTCCTACGCCGAAAAGCTCTCCGATGGCGCGCAATTCTTTGATGCAGTCTTCAACAAGTGGCTTGCCCAATATTCCGATAGTGAAGCCGCCGCAATTGTTGATGCCCTATTCAGAGCAATTGAAGCAGCTGGAGTAACCAATGCTTCGGAAATTTCTTCGGAGGCTTAAAAACCATTCCGCTCATAAACAAAGCTGCTCAAAACTTAGACAATGAATCGGGAGCTGTTTTACGCAACGCCCTAGGCTCGCTTGCTGCTATTGCCGCAAACGAAGCGGGACAAAGCATGAGTCGCAATGCTCAAAGCGTAGGACGCAAGGTGGGTCAAAATGCGCAGAGCGTCAGTCAGAATATCCAAAACTTCTTCGCAAACAGAAAAACACGCGATTGAGCTGATGCAATTATCACACGCAATCAAAAAGACTTCGAAAGCTCTCTTATTAAAGCAATGAATTGCACGGGTTTTTTGATTGGCTAAAAACCAAACATGATATTGATTATTCAATCATAGAGTTTTAGCCATCGTTATGACCAGGTAAAACAAGAAAAGAGCTGTGTTTCGGTAAGAAACGCAGCTCTTTTGGTGATAAATCGTAGTAAGCCTCAGCAATAGCCCAAACCATTAAGCGCTGTTACTGTCGCATTGCTCTTACAGTCGCTTTTTATGGCAAGCCTCATCGATTGTTCGTCAAGACTTCCTTCTTAAGAATGTGCCTTTTCGAATTCCTTCATATACTCGACCAAAGCCTGAACACCTTCAATGGGCATAGCGTTATAAATACTTGCACGCATGCCACCAACCGTGCGATGACCCTTGATGTTTTCAATGCCGACCTTCTTAGCACCCGCTACAAACTCGGCATCCAAATCAGCATCACCCGTAACGAAAGGAACATTCATGATAGAACGATCTTCCTTGCGTGCAGTTGCCGTATAGAAGTCAGTCGAATCAAGATAATCATACAGAAGTGCTGCTTTTTCTTCATTGCGCTTCTTCATAGCTTCCAGACCACCCTGAGCCTTCAGCCACTTAAATACCTTGCCGCAGATATAAATACCGTAGCAAGGAGGTGTATTAGACATGCTGCCAGCATCTACCTGAGTCTTATAACGCATGATGGTTGGCGTATTGGGAAGCCATTCTTCCTTTACCAAATCGTCACGCACGATAACAATTACCACACCAGCAGGACCGATGTTCTTCTGTACGCCGCCGTAAATCAGACCATATTTAGACACATCAATTGGCTCAGATAAAAAGCACGAAGAAACATCGCTTACCAGAGGCACATCGCCTGTGTCGGGCAACTTATGATAGTGAGTACCATAAATGGTTTCGTTTTCGCAGATATAAACGTAATCTGCCTCAGGATCAAATTCCAATTCGTCTACATTGGGAATGTAGGAGAAGTTTTCATCCTCACTCGAAGCAACCAGGCGCGCATCGCCAAAAATCTTTGCTTCCTTGTAAGCCTTCTTAGACCAAGAACCGGAAACGATGTAGTCTGCCTTACCCGAGAGCATGAGGTTCATAGGAATTGCCGCAAACTGCTGCGTTGCACCACCCTGCAAAAACAACACATGATAGTTGTCGGGAATGTTCATCAGCTCACGCAGATCTGCTTCAGCTCTTCAATAATGCCCTTAAAGCTGCTGAACGATGGCTCATCTCCATAACTGACATACCAGTGCCCTTATAATCGAGCATTTCATCAGCGGCTTCACGCAATACTTCTTCGGGAAGCACTGGCGGGGCCTGCAGAAAAGTTATACACCCTTCCCATTTAGCCAAGTCCTTTCTCTGCGTTGTTGTGGTTCAAAAAACCAAGTTTGCTTTCACTTTATCTGAGAGTTATTTACAAAGTTCATGCCAACTTGATAATGTTGGTCACTTTACCACGATAGAGAGCAAATGTATCGTTAAACCTTTGTGTATTACGTAGGCGCGTATTTTAGATGGACGAATGAAATAACCACCTCAGCTTAACCCTTTTAGTTAACCCGTAGACCAAGCACTATGAGAAGTAACTATTGACTGTGTTTTGTATATTTCGAAAAAGGATGCAATAATCTAATCGATCGGTACATTAGTCGCATGTTTTTTCATATGTTTTATCGTAATTTGCTCACTACAATTAGAAAGGTAAAGCTTCCCTTTTTCAGAATGTATGTGCTACTTAGGGGGATCACATGAAAGAGGTTATTCGCTGGGGCATCATCGGATGTGGCGATGTTGTCGAAACTAAAAATGGACCAGCTTTCTATTTGGCGGAAGGCTCGGAATTGGCTGGCATCTGGAATCGCACTAAAAGTAAAGCAGTAGATTGGTGCCAACGCCATGGGCACGGGCGCGCTTGCGATACTCTTGAGGAGCTTCTAGAAGATCCCACAATCGACATAATTTATGTAGCTACCCCGCCAATGTCCATAAGCAATACGCCATTCAAGTTGCTCAAGCGCATAAGCATTGCTATCTAGAAAAACCAATTGCTCTTTCTTTGGGAAGAAGCTGAAGAAATCCACGCCGCCTTTGAAGAATCGAGAACTCGCTGTTTTACTGCGCATTACCGCCGCGGCATGCCTCGTTATCGCGAGCTCAAAAAAACTACTCGAAGCTGGAACTATTGGCAAAATCAGGGCGTGCAGGTAATTCGAACACAGCGTCAAACGGCTGAAGAGATGCTTCCCGAAGACCAGAAGCTTGGCGCGTTCGTCCAGAAATTTCTGGTGGAAGTCATTTCTATGAGGGTGATGCTCATATGCTTGACCTCATTGATTATTTAGCTGGTCCACTCACTGATTTCAAACTTGAAGTAACCAATGAAACTGGTTTTTACCCTGGAGAAGATGCCGTTTCTCTTTCAGGCATTACCGAAAACCGAGTAATGGTTTCTGGCACCTGGTGCTATGCAACCTATAAAGCAATCGATCGATTCTTGATTTATGGCGATAAAGGTAGCGTTTGGTTCTCGTATTACGACAACGCCGCTCCCCTCCACTTTGAAGCACTTGCCGACAAAAATGCAGTCGCCCATGAAGGAGTAATGGGCGGTGTTCGTAAAGAAGCTGAGATGAAAACCTGGGATGTAACACCAGAAGTACAAGAGTATCCTGGTCTAGGTCAAGCGCAAGATATCGTTGATGAGTTGCGCGGAATTCCTGGTGCCCAATGCTATAGCACCCTTGATTCTGCTATGCGTTCACTTCGCATCACTTGTGCCGCGCGCGAACAATGAAAGAGCTTCGCGAACATCGCAATTCATAAGCTGGCATTCACCCCAACAGAAAGGATCTCTCCATGACATACCTACCTAAACCACAACAAACTCCCTGGCAGCAAAGCACCGAAATTGATCTTTCTCGTTGCGCTGTATTAGTGATTGATGTTCTAGGAGGATCCGCAGGGCCTACTCCTGGCCTCGAAACAATGGCAGAAAATGCCGTCAGCATCGTTAAAGCAGCTCGCAAGGCTAATCTGCCTGTGTTGTTCACCAACGACGCTCATATCGAAGGTGTTGATCGGGAACTAGAACTTTGGGGAGAGCATGGCATTCGCAACACTGATGCCGCACAACCTTTGGCAGATTTCGAAGTGCAGGAAAGCGACTACATTATTCCCAAGCGCGTTATAACGGTTTCTTTCAAACAGACCTTGATCTAACGCTTCGCGAACTTGGCGTAGATACCTAATTGCTTTTGGATGCGATACCAACATTTGTGTGCTACAAACTCTCGCAGGTGCCTATTTTCTCGGTTATAAAACCATTGTTCCCGCGGATGCCTGTGGTACTTTTCTTATTGGTACGCAAGAAATGGGTCTGGAATACTTTACTCGATGCTACGACAGTCGTGTCGTTGATACAAAAACCGTACTAAACGCCCTAAAATAAGCCGATTCCCAGAACAATCCCACAAATTACTCTTACACAAACTAGGATAGTCCACACAAAACTTCAGCAGCAACAACTGCAAGCAGGGAACACTCTTCAAGTGGGATAACCGCGTACGCGATTTACCAGAATCTGGCACAAATCTCCCCCCATACAAACAAAGAGGTCGCCCGCAATAAAGCAAGCGACCTCTGTTTTTGCCTAAGCCTTGTTTCGCTATATGCCTTAGCGTTTTACCACTAAGCCTTGATCCAAGAGAACATAGAGCGAATCTTCTCGCCTGTCTTTTCGATCTCATGGTTGTTGATAGCCTCACGCTGTTCGAGCAACCACTTGTGGTTGTTGTTGCAGTCAGCAACGAATTCCTTAGCGAATTCACCATTCTGGATGCGCTCAAGGATAAGCTTCATAGCCTTGCGAGATTCCTCGTTGATAACCTTAGGACCAGCGTAGTACTCGCCGTATTCAGCAGTGTTGGAGATGGAGTAGTTCATGAAGTGGATGCCGGATTCATACATCAAGTCTACGATCATCTTCATCTCGTGATAGCACTCGAAGTATGCCAACTCTGGAGGATAACCAGCGTCAACCAGCGTCTCGAAGCCAGCCTTACCAGCTCTACCAAGCCGCCGCAGAGAACTGCCTGCTCACCAAAGAGGTCCTCTTCGGTTTCCTCAGCAAAGTTGCCTTGATAATACCGGAGCGAGCACCACCAACACCCCAGCAGTAGGACAAAGCGATATCCCAAGCATTGCCGGTTGCATCCTGAGCAACGCAAGCCAGATCAGGTACACCAGAACCTTCGGTGTACTGACGACGAACAATGTGGCCAGGACCCTTAGGTGCACACATGATTACGTTAACGCCTTCAGGAGCTTTGATGTAACCATAGTGAATGTTGAAACCATGAGCGAAAGCAAGAGTATTGCCGTCCTTCAAATGAGAAGCAACATGTGCTTCATATACTTCAGGCTGCTTCTCGTCGGGAACGAGGATCATAATAAGGTCTGCTTCTTCAGCAGCATCGTCCATGTTCATTACCTTCAGGCCAGCTTCTTCAGCCTTTGCCCAAGAGGAAGAACCCTCGCGAAGACCAACGCGAACATCAACGCCAGAATCCTTAAGGTTCAGCGCATGAGCATGACCCTGAGAGCCATAGCCAATAATGGCAACCTTCATGCCCTGGATTACTGAAGGATCTACGTCCTGTTCATAATAGATAGTTACAGCCATGATTCATCCCTTCTTCTAATGACTGATTACTTACGTTTAGTTATCACTACTCACGAATAAAGGTAGATAAATTTTCTCACTTCGATCAGTACAAACAACAAGCTTTGCACAGCACCGACAAACACTTGCTCCCTGCTGTCTCGAAACTCAAAACGCTCAGTTGCTTAGCTCACCTTTGATCCACGAGACATAGCGATCATGCCAGTGCGAATAATTTCCTTAATGCCGTAAGCACGAAGCAAATCTTCAATACCTGCAATCTTGGATTCAGACCCTGTAACCGCAATAGTCAACGAAGACTTACCCACATCAACAATATTGGCACGGAAAACATTCGCAATTTCAATAATCTCACTGCGACGTTCAGGATTCGAGTGAACCTTAATGAGAACGAGCTCACGTTCGATCGCATCTTCTGAAGTGAGGTCAGTGATTTTATGAACGCTGATTAGCTTATGAAGCTGCTTGGTAATTTGCTCATATGCAACATCGTTTGCCATCATCACGATCGTCAAACGAGCAAGTGTCACATCCTCAGTTGGACCAACAGATAATGATTCAATATTAAAACCGCGGCGAGAGATGAGACCTGTTACACGAGACAGAACACCAGGCTGGTTCTCCACCAAAATAGAAAGGATATGCCTCTGGTTTTCCATTTTATTGGCCTCCTTCTTCATTGGAATCTGCAGCGTTTCGCGCCGCTTCATTGGCCTCTGCCGCATTGGCAAACGAAGATCTTCAAAGCCCTCAAGCATATGAGAGATAGGGCCCACATTGGTGGCACCAATAATGTCATCTAAGGGAGCACCTGGCGCTACCATAGGAAATACATTCTCATCGCGATCGATACGCATATCAAGCAAGGCAGGACCGTCGTAATTCAGCAGCCAAGTGAACGCTTCTTCCAGCTCTTCAGGCTTAGAAACACGCTTGCCACCCCATCCGTAAGCATCACAGAGCTTTACAAAATCGGGGATATCCGGAAGAAGTGTTTCACTGTAGCGCTTTTCATAGAAAAGGTTCTGCCACTGGTGAACCATACCAAGCGCAGAGTTGTTCATCAAAAGCACCTTGACGTTTATGCCTTCCGCTGCCGCTGTAGCCATTTCCTGGGAATTCATCTGGAAAGAGCCATCACCCGCAACGCAAACAACCTCTTTGTCTGGGCAGGCTACCTTTGCACCAATCGCCGCTGGAAAACCAAAGCCCATCGTGCCCAAACCACCGCTCGTCAAGAACGTGCGAGGGACTTCGCGATCGATGTGCTGGGCTGCCCACATCTGATGCTGGCCCACCTCGGTAGTAACAATGGAGTTTTCAGGATCGAGCATATCGCTAAGCAGATCCAATGAACCTTCAGGCGAAATGGAACCATTCAAAGCTACCAAACCTGGGCTATAGAACGGATGGCGACTACGCCATTCCTCGATCTGCTCCAGCCATTCTTTGGTCTTTGGTTCATAGCCGTCCTTATCGAGCTGCTCTTTCATTCCCGCCAATACTACCTTCGCATCACCTACGATAGGAATTTGAGGAATACGGTTTTTGCCAATCTCGGCAGGATCAACATCAACATGAATAACTTTGCCTCTGGAGCAAAATCCGCCAACTTGCCCGTTACACGATCAGAGAAGCGCGCCCCAACCGCCACCAATAAATCAGCATTGGTTACCGCAAAATTAGCATACTTTGAACCATGCATGCCTACATGGCCTAAGTTAAGAGGATGCGACGAAGGAAATGCTGATTTTGCCATCAACGTAGTTACGACAGGAATCTGCAAGGCCTCCGCTACTCCGAGCAGCTCTTCTTCGGAGTGAGACGCAATAATGCCACCGCCAATATAGAGAATAGGGCGTTTAGCATTTTTCATCATCTCGACTGCCTGACGAATTTGACGCGCATTGCCCTTCACCGTTGGTTTATAGGAAGGTATATGAACATCGTCAGGATATTCGAATACCATTTCCGCGCCTGCCAAGTCAGAAGGAACGTCGATCAAAACAGGACCAGGACGACCAGAGTTCGCAATATAGAATGCTTCACGAAATACTCGCGTCATATCCTCGCAGCTTTGCAGCAAGTAGCTATGCTTAACGACAGGCATCGTGATACCTACGATATCCGACTCTTGGAACGCGTCAGTACCAATGATGCTTCGTGGAACCTGACCCGTAATAACAACCATAGGTACGCTATCCATATAGGCAGTAGCAATTCCCGTTACGGTATTGGTAGCACCAGGACCACTCGTAACAATTACGACACCCGTCTTACCCGTCGCACGTGCGTATCCATCTGCTTCATGGGTTGCCGCCTGTTCATGACGAGCTAAAACGTGTTTGATTTTTTGGAATCATACAATGCGTCATAAATTTTAATAGCCTGGCCGCCAGGATAGCCAAAAACAGTGTCCACACCTTCAGCTTCCAACGAAGCGATGATCGCCTCGGAACCCAGCATGGTTTTACCCTGTTTTTCAGTATGAGGGCCAAGACCCATCTTGGCTTCATACTCTTTGTCTATACTCATCCGAAATACGCCCCCTTATCAGCACTCGATACCAACTTTGCGTAACGAGCGAGCACGCCTACTTGGTACTTAGGTTCGGGCTTTACCCAAGCTTCACGACGAGCTGCTAATTCTTCATCCGATACTTCCAAGGTAAGTGTTCCCTTGTCGATATCGATATCAATAATGTCGCCTTCCTGAATTAACGCAATAGGACCACCAGCAGCGGCTTCAGGACTTACGTGTCCAATTGCAGGACCTTGGTTGCGCCAGAGAAACGACCATCGGTAATAAGTGCTACATCATGATCGAGTCCCATACCGCAAATGGCAGAAGTTGGCGTTAACATTTCGCGCATACCAGGACCACCAGCAGGACCTTCATAGCGAATAACAACTACGTCTCCTGCATTGATCTTGCCCCCGAAAATTGCCTCACAGGCCTCTTCCTCGGACTCAAAAACACGTGCAGGACCACGATGAGTACGCATATCATCAGCAACCGCAGCCTGCTTTACTACACCGCAATCTGGAGCAAGGTTGCCCTTCATTACACGAAGACCACCGAATGGGCTATAGGCATTTTCCACCGTACGAACAATTTCACCATCTACAGGAGGACAAGCATCGATCCACTCCTGCATGGTGCCATGACAGGTAAGAGCCGAGCCATCCAATAAGCCATGACGTCCAAGCTCGCCAATAATGGCAGAAATACCGCCCACCTTGTTAAGGTCTTCGATATGAAGAGGACCAGCTGGAGCAATTCGAGTGAGGTTAGGGATCTTCTGACAAACCTCATCCCAATCATCCATGGTTACAGGACAACCCGCTGCGTGAGAAATCGCAGTAAGGTGAAGCATGGTATTAGTGGAGCCACCAAATGCCATATCAAGGGCCATGCCGTTATGAATAGCAGCAGGCGTAATCAAATCAAGCGCCTTGATATCCTTCTCCACCAATTCCATTACTTTCATACCCGCTTGCTTTGCCAAGCGAATACGTTCTGAATACACGGCAGGAATTGTGCCATTACCAGGAAGCGCAATACCTAATGCCTCTGACAAGCAACAAATGGAATTAGCGGTAAACATACCTGAACAACTACCACAGGTAGGGCAAGCAGTATTTTCAAACCACTTGCACTCTTCCTCGGTCATAGTGCCTGCAGTAACCTGACCAACGGCATCAAACAAGGTATTCAGGTCAGTCTGGTTACCCTGCTTGTCACGACCAGCAGCATAGGACCGCCAGAAACTAATACGGTAGGAATGTTTAATCGGCATGCGGCAAGCAACATACCAGGAACAATTTTGTCGCAAGAAGGAATTAATACAACACCGTCAAAAGCATGGCCTTGAACAACACACTCAACAGAGTCGGCAATAACTTCACGGCTCGTAAGAGAAAAGTGCATGCCTTCATGATTCATGCAATGCCGTCGCACACTCCAATGGTAGTTGCCTGAAGAGGAGTACCACCAGCCATGCGAATACCTGCTTTTACCGCATCAGCAATTTTATCGAGATGGGTATGGCCTGGAATAATTTCATTTTGTGAAGAAATAACCGCAATAAGCGGGCGCTCCAACTCTTCATCAGTCAGACCATCTGCCTTTAAAGGCTTCGGTGAGGTGCACGAGCGAGCCCTTTTTGATTGCATCGCTACGCATTTCATCACACCCTTTCTTCCTCGTATCTTCAAAATCCATAAAAAAATCCTGCGCAGCAGACTGCATCAGGACCTCAAAGAAAGGAGTATAACCTCCACCGACCGATTACGGGGCCACCGATTCAGCCTACTGATTTTCTACCAAGGTGAGGATCGCTCCGCTTGAATAAAAAAGTTCAGACAGAATTGCTCAGAGGTGCCTTTCGGACCGTCTCATCGTTGGCTTCCAGCAACCGCCAACTCTCTGAGGATGAGATTCGTCCCTACTTTCCTCGTCAACGCTTTTACAAGCGAATATGATAGCACCGCATCTCGATTAATAAAGTCCTTTAACGCAAACGAAACAAAACCACGGTAAGAGGTAATCCTGCACTCCTCCTATAGAGAATTATTCCCCAACCCACCCCACAACAAAGCACTTTGCTAAAATAGGTTCGAACCCCCCAAGGAGAACATCGTGAACCTTTCTCATTTGCATTACTTTGAAACACTGGCAGAAACAAAAAACTTTCAGGAAGCTGCTCAAGTAGAATCCATAACTCAGCCTACCTTGTCCCAGGCAATTAATGGACTTGAAAAAGAACTGGGCTGTAGGCTTTTATTCAAAAAAAAGGATCGGTTGATTTAACCGAAAAAGGAACTCAGTTCTATCAATATGTTTCGACTTCGCTTCGGTTTCTTAACACCGGAATTGAGCTTACCCAAACACTACCCCACTCAAAAAAGAAATTCGCATGGGATCTATCTACTCTGCCCAAAGCAAAGAATGGTCAAATCTCATTTATGAGTTTCGCAAGCAAACCAAACAAGAAGTTTCTTTCAATATCAGTCAAGCACCTACCGAAACGCTTAAAGCTAAACTCTAACAGCGCTCTCTCGATATAGCTTTTCTTGACGAATCGCTCTCGGACGCCGATTTAGGATCACTTCCCTGCTGGACTCAAGAGCTGTGCCTGATTGTTAATAAGCGTCATCCTCTCGCCAAGCAAAATACTGTTTCTCTGAATGATTTAAAGGGACATTATTTAATTTCCTATGACCTCAATGAACCCTTAGGCAAAACACTTGCAAGCCTTATTGATGGTAAGCCTCTTCAGGTAGGATATCGTTACAAAGACGAAATCACGCTTGCTTCAATCGTATTGGCAAATCCAGACGTTATGGCTCTTAGCTGTCAATCGTGGCTACTTAAAGCTTATACCGATGAAGTACGGTTTCTTTCCGTCGAAGAAGCGCCTAAGGATTTTCGTCAACTGTATATCGTATATCGCCTAAGCGCTCTTCAAAATGAAGCGGTATGTGAATTCCTCGAACTGGCAAAAGAACTGTTTTTACCATCGAAGTTCTAATCGCTCATTCTTATCAACCATATAGCAACCACGTAGTTTGATTTGACTCGTTTGATGATTTGGGTCGTTTGATGATTTGACCAAACTCTCCCTAAAACCGAAGCTTCTCTTCTCGTTTTCGCCAATCAGGCATTACCTTATCGAGCAGTTCTTTAAATTGTGAACCATGATTAGCTACCAATAAATGACACATCTCATGAACCACCACGTATTCTAAACACTCAGGAGGTAAAGCGCCAAGCGAGTATTAATACAAACTTACCCGTTGAAGGCTGGCAACTACCCCAACGGGATTCATATTGCGATAGGTGAGCTGCTTAACCTGAACTTTTAATATAGGCTCCCATTCTTTAACCAATGGTGGCACGCATGCCGCTACCACTGCGCGCCATGCTTTCTGTTCCTCTTCTGAAGCACGTTCTGCTTCAGCTTGAGGGGAATTTACGAAAGCGCGTTGCTGGCTCTCTATCCACAGCTTGCGGGATCGAACCATCTCAACGATCTCGGAGTCTTTAACGCCGTAAGGCGCCGATACGCGCACTTCACCAAGAGGGGTTACACGCAATCGGATAGACTTCATCTGCTTGCGCGTAACATGAACCGGTATGCTGTCTATTGCGAGAGTATACTTCGACGGTTTCACTGATCTCTCATCTTTCGATCTTAGAATAATACGATCGCCCGTAATACAATTGTCTGTGTTTATAGTAATAAGATTGTCCGCATTCGCAGTAATACGGTTGTCTGTGTTTGCAGCACGCTAATTCTGACACATTTTCGCCTCCAATGTATTTTTACATTGAACCACTTTTGGGGATTATTTCATAAATGTGTATTTTCCGGGATCGATCCATGCATTGAAGCCAATAATGTGGCAACCGAGCACCTAAAAATGCGTTTTTGAAAGCGCTTGACACTCCGAATCATTGACAGCGATTAAAAATCTATACATCCGAAGGCGAAACGTGACAAAACATGCAATCGAGCAACACAAAAATGCACTACTGCGGAAAATGTGGCAAAAGGCGAAGTAAAACAAAGGCTCGTTGCAGCTACCCTCTCACAGCTGCAACGAGCCTATTGAGCGCCAAGGTGTATACCTTTGTATACCCTTAGCTATTTAACCCCTCCCGCTTTCGCGGTTACTCACTCCTTAAGAGGAACGACGCTCACGGAGCCTCACCGAAAACTCCCCCAGCATCGGAAGCGCAAACCGTGAACGTGTTCCAAAACAACTGTACTTATTAAAACATGAGATAAGAGTTTTGCAAATCATAGTTTTTGAATAACTAAATCCTTATTTAATTTTTTCTAATAACACGTTCATAATTAACTATTTTTACCACATATCTTTTATATTGTGTAATTTCTAACACGTATTTTTTACCAAAAGAAAATGAACGTGTTATAAAGAGCAATAAAGAATACCATGTTCTTATTTAGAATCTTAATAAGAATCATCAAATAGCAAGATACGAAATACCATTCATTCTCTCTACAATCGAGAAACGATACCTTTAATCAATGCAACAAAATCAGCCTCTTTGGACTTTGCCACATCAAGAACTTCATCATCGCAAGGAGAGGCTCCCTCGATACCACAAGCCATATTTGAAACAAGAGATATTCCCAGAACTTTTATCCCTACATGTCTCGCCGCAATTACTTCTTCTACAACACTCATTGCGACCGTATCTGCTCCCAAAACACGAAACGCCCTGATTTCGGCAGGAGTTTCAAAACTTGGGCCGAGCAACCCTAAATAGATACCTTCTTGGATCGATATTGAAAGTTCATCGGCTACGGCTTTTGCTACTTGGCGTAAAGCAGGATCATAAGCATCTTTCATCGGAACAAAGCGAGGTGCAAACCCATCGGGATCAGTCCCCACAATAGGATTTCTTCCCGTTAAGTTGATATGATCTTGCATCAGGCAAAAATCCCCCACTTGGTAGGATTCATTAATCGCACCCGCCGCATTAGTGGTAATGAGGATTTTCACCCCTAAAAGGTGCATAAGCCACACAGGGTACGCTACTTCCCACGCTTCATTGCCTTCATAGCCATGAAGCGACCCTGCATAGCAACAACGTTTTTCCCAGATAAAGTTCCACAAACAAATCGGCCCACATGACTTGAGGCCGTAGCAGTTTCATATAAGGAACTTCTTCAAACGGAATATAAAGAGCATCCTGAATATGATCAGCCAAAGGACCAAGACCTGAGCCTAAAATAATACCTATCTCGGGCTTGAGGGAACCTAGTTTTTCTAAAAGCACTTTTCGTGATGCTTCGAGTCGACTTTTAAGAAGGTTGCCACCTGCTGATTCTTCCATCATCGCTGCAGACGAAATAGCCATACGAGCTCCTTTTCTTCAGGAATCGCCTCGATTATACCGTTCGTTTGATTATTGGGGCGCATGACCAATAAGCACTCGAGGACGATCGGTAAGATCCTTAACTATCCGAACATCAGTAAATCCTGCCTTCTGGCAAAGATCAGCTGCTTGCTCTAAATGTCCTTCAAACAATTCAAGTGCGATAACACCTTTGGCTTAAGCGCCAAAAGAGCTTCTTTAAAAAGAATTCGAACCAGATCCAAGCCATCTTTGCCTCCATCAAGCGCAAGTCTTGGCTCAAATTCAGTCACCTCTTTTTCGAGTCCTTCCAAAACCGCAGTTGGAATGTAAGGAGGATTTGAAATGAGCAGATCAAAGCTGCCATATTCACTTAGGTCGACCGCTTCAAGAAGATCACTCTTACGAACTTCGACTCTATCCTGCAGGCCAAGCTCTTCGGTGTTTTCTTTAGCAAGCTTTACCGCTTCATCTGCAATATCGAGCGCTATAACCTGCGCCGCAGGATACTCGCTCGCTATAGCACAGGCAATACAGCCCGAACCTGTACAGACATCAAGTACCGTATTGGTGGGAGATCAGCACTTACCACCTCTTCGCCTTCTTCATGAGTGAGTACATGATCAGCAACACGCGGGAGCTGCAATTCTCGCAAAGCCTCGCTTACTAACACCTCGGTTTCGGGACGAGGAATCAATACGCCTGGTGCAACTTTAATGGTCAAATAACGAAAAGGAGCCTTTCCGCTAATCAGCTGTAAAGGCTCACCTGTTGCTCGACGAGCAACATAACCTCGTAACACCTCTCGCTCTGAGAGAGAAAGGGGCTTATCAAAGTTGACATATAGTTCGATACGAGAAAGACCTGTCGCTTCCGCCATAAGCCATTCGGCAGAGAGTCGAGGATTCGAAATGCCCTTACCCTCTAAATAACCAACAGTCCAATCAAGCGCTGCTTTATAGTCCAAATATCAGTTGCCATGAGGTCTTATTCTTAAACGGCTTCCTCGAGCTTTTGAGCCCTGTCCGCTGCCTGCAAGGCAGTAATAACTTCGCCCAACAGATCGCCCATCAAAACACCGTTATAGGTAGAGTTAAATCCGATACGATGATCAGTTACTCGATCCTGCGGTGCATTGTAGGTTCTAATCTTTTCAGCACGGTCGCCTGAACCGATTTGCGCTAAACGTTTTGCGCCTTCTGCCGCCTGCTGTTCAGCAAGCATCTTTTCGTACAGACGTGCACGTAAAACCGCCATAGCAGCGATCTTATTTTGCAGCTGACTCTTTTGATCCTGAGATTGCACAACCAAACCAGTAGGTAAATGGGTAATGCGAACCGCAGAGTCGGTCGTGTTAACGCATTGTCCACCAGGACCACCAGCACGGAAAACATCAATACGAAGATCGTTTTCGTTGATTTCAACGTCGATCTCGTCCGCCTCAGGAAGCACCGCAACTGTTGCCGTGGACGTATGAATACGACCCTGACTTTCAGTCTTAGGAACGCGCTGAACGCGATGTACGCCCGATTCAAACTTCATCACTGAATATACTTTATCGCCCGTGATCTTGAACTGGACTTCCTTGTATCCACCCGCTTCAGAAGGCGACACATCCATAGTCTCCACTTTCCAGCCCTGATGCTCTGCAAAACGCAGGTACATCTTGTAGAGATCGCCTGCAAAAATTGCAGCTTCATCGCCACCGGCAGCCGCACGAATTTCTACGATAGTATTTTTTCGTCAGCAGGATCCGAAGGGATAAGCATGAATTTGATATCTTCCTCCAACTGAGGAAGTTCACCTTCAATACGAGAAATCTCTTCCTGAGCGAACTCTTTCATATCAGGCTCAGAGAGCATCTCTTTCGCTTCAGCTAGATCATCCAAATCCTGAATATAGTCGCGTGCTTTTGCAACAAGAGGTCCTTGGTCGGAAAAGCTTTTTGCCAACTTGTTGTATTCATGCTGGTCAGCTAATACCGCAGGATCACCTAACTTAAGCTCTAATTCTTTATATGCTTCAATTATTTTTTCAAGTTTTTCGCGCATTACTCTTCCTTAAACGCTCAACAATAATCGCTTTTTAATAACTCTAAAACACTAAGAATGTGCTTTGGATATCCCAAAGCACATTCAAAAATTCACAGCCTATTATTCTACCACGAAGCGATATATTTAGCAGCAGCCTCTGCCGCCAAAGCTCCATCAGAAACAGCCGTAACTACTTGACGCAAAGGAGTAGTACGCGTATCTCCCGCCGCAAATATACCTGGAGTTGTAGTCTGTCCTTCATTGCGGGTAACAACATAACCAGAAAGATCCAATTCAACAACTTCTGCCAACCAATCGGTATCAGGTTGAGTCCCTACCGCAATAAACAATCCATCGGTTGGTAAAAGCTCCCTCGAAGCACTACGAACATTTTCCAAAGTAACGGCAGACAGTTTTCCGTCGCGCTCCTCAAGCTCAACCACGACACTATCCCAATGAATGGTAACGTTTTCAAGTGAGGTAAGCTGCTGGGCATACCACGCACTTGCACGCAATTCGTTTCGACGATGAACCAAGTGGACCTCTCGAGCAATACGAGAAAGGTAGACCGCATCCGCGCAAGCAGTATCTCCCCCACCAACAATTACAACTGTTTTGTCCTTGAAAAAGCTGCCATCGCACGTCGCACAGTACGAAACACCTCTGCCAACCAGAGTTTCAATGCCCTCGATAGGAAGCTGGCGTGGTTTTGCACCCATGGCCAGAATAACCGTCTTTGCCTGGTAAGATCTCCCTACGGTTTCAAGCACAAACATCGGGTTATCTTGCTCATCTACTGATGGCTGCACTTTCACTACTTGCTCAGAAACAATTTTTGCTCCGAAACGCTCAGCCTGTTCGCGCATCGCAAAAGCTATCTCAAAGCCATTTACTCCTTGTGCGAATCCTGGATAGTTTTCCAAATGGTCTATAGAAGTTAATTGACCTCCAACCATTAAGGCTTCAAACAAAACTGTAGAAAGACCCGCACGAGCTGCATAAACACCTGCAGCAAGACCAGCGGGACCCGCTCCCACAATTGCAACATCTATCATACGAGTCAGTCCTTTCTTTAAGGCAAGAGCTGTTTGAGTCAACAAGCTATTCCTTACAAGGTATCCCATAGTTTATGCAGAAAAACTTCTGCGTTCTTGTTCCCGTAAATAAGAATTACCTCTTTGCATCATACAAAAAAGGGACCTCTTTAAAGAAGCCCCTCGTACGTTTGATCGGTAAAAGTATTTAAACAAGTGCTGCAGCAAGAGTTTGCTTGGGCTGAACTCCTACAAGCTGCTGTACTGCCTGACCGTCCTTAAATACGATCATGGTAGGAACGCTCATAATATTAAACTGCTGAGCTAACGCCATCTCCTGATCGACATCCACCTTGTATACCTCGGCAGAACCTGCCAATTCTTGACCAAGCTCATCTAAAACAGGAGCCATCATCTTGCAGGGACCGCACCATGTTGCGAAAAAATCTACCAAAACCGGAACGGAAGAATTGAGTACTTTTTCCTGAAATTCATTAGTTGTAATCTGAGTTGCCATTTGCTTATCTCCTATTCGTGGGGGCTTTCGATACTAAAACCCTTTTGGATTTTGTTGTGGTCTTCATGCCACCACAAACATTAAGTATCGATTGCCACATGCGCCAAGCGCTTTATTTGACACCTATAAAGTATCATTTAATAGTATTCGCGTAAACAACCTTAGTGACTTAGTCACGAAAGTGTTAAAGAAAAAACTCCTTGTTTCAAAAGAAACAAGGAGTTTATCAATTACAAGAACTCGATTATTGAATTCAATACACAACCGTGCCAAAAGAGAACTTAATCAAGGGCTGCTTCACGAATAACCTCAAGAAGTTTATCTTCGCTCCACACACCTAAATCGCCCTCATGACGTTCACGAATGGAAACTCCCCCTTGCTCAAGTTCTTTATCGCCAATAACGCCCATATAAGGAATTTTTTTCTGCTTGAGCTTTTGCAATTTTTACGCGCATAGGTTCATTTTGGGTATACACCTCAACACGACCACCAGCAGCAGTAATCTTTGCCGCAAGCGCCTTGCATGCATCCACATGGCGATCTGCCAAAGGAAGCAAAGCAACTTGAACGGGAGAAAGCCAAAGTGGCAGGGCACCTGCATAATGCTCAATCAAAATACCAAAGAAGCGTTCAATTGAACCAAAGATAGCACGATGCAACATCCATGGACGCTCTTCGGTGTTCTCTGCTGTGCGATACGTTAACTCAAATCGCTCGGGCAAATTGAAATCAACCTGTACCGTTGAGCACTGCCAGGTACGACCAATAGCATCTTTAACTTGATATCAATCTTCGGACCATAGAAAGCACCATCGCCTTCATTGATGTCATAGGACAAATTATGACGATCGCAAGCCTCTTTCAAGGCATTCGTTGCGTGCTCCCACATATCATCTGAGCCAATAGACTTTTCTGGGCGCGTAGAAATTTCCGCTTCGTACGTGAAATCAAAGGTCTTCATGATGTGGTCAACCAAATCAAGAATTGCAACCACTTCATCAACTACCTGCTCACGCGTGCAGAATACATGGGCATCGTCCTGAGTAAAGCCACGCGCACGAAGCAAACCGTGTACTGCACCCGACAATTCATGACGATATACCGTACCAAATTCAAACAAACGCAAGGGTAAATCACGGTATGAATGAATATCGTTTTTATACAGCATTACATGACCAGGACAATTCATGGGCTTTACGCCATATTCCTGCATACGAGGTGCTTCATCGCTTCCTTCATTGATTTCGAAGAAGTACATATTCTCGTTGTAGAAGTTGTAATGACCTGAAGTTTTCCATACATCAGATTTATAAATATGAGGAGTAATAACCTCTTCATAGCCTCGAGCATACAAATCGCGACGCAACCACTCCTGAAGCAAACGAATAACGCGAGCGCCCTTGGTGGATAAAGCGGCAAACCAACACCCGCTTGCTCATCAAGCATAAATAAGCCCAATTCACGACCAAGCTTACGATGATCACGCTTCTCTGCTTCTTCGAGATTATGAAGATAGGTGGTCAGCTCCTTTTTCTTAAAGAACGCCGTACCATAAAGGCGCTGGAGCATTTCATTATTGGAATCGCCTTTCCAATACGCACCTGCGATCTTCATCAATTTAAAAGCACCAATTTTACCTGCGCTGGGCACATGAGTCCATGACAAAGATCGACAAAAGAGCCATGACGATACACCGTAATCACTGCATCTTCGGCTAAATCATCGATATGTTCTTTCTTGAAGCGCTGATCAGCAAAGATTTCTTTTGCCTGATCACGCGTTACCACTTCACGCACGAATGGTTCGTCAGCAGAAATAATTTCCGCCATTTTCTTTTCTATCGCATCAAAATCATCAGTTGAAATCGAACGAGAAAGCTCAAAATCGTAGAAGTAACCATCTTCTGTTTCAGGGCCAAAGGCAATCTGTGCACCCGGGAAGAGAATTTGCACTGCCTCCGCCATTACATGAGCACATGAATGACGCATAATACCAAGCGCTTCGGGGCTCTTGTCGGTAATAATTTCAATAGAAGCACCGTCGGTTACTGGCGTTGTTACATCAACGAGTTCACCATTAATTTTGCCCGCTAAAGCTGCCTTTGCAAGACCTGCGCCAATACTTGCCGCAACGTCGTACACGGTAGCTCCGTCTTCAAGGGTCTTGACCGATCCATCGGGGAGCTTAATTTCCATAGTTGTTTCCTCCTTTTGTGCCGGATGCGCACAAAGCATCTGCACTACTTACAACGAACGAGCGCCCTCACGGCGGCTCGCTTCACCTTATCACATTTAACGAAATCTAATAGCAAAACCTGAAAGGTAACGCATATGTTGCTTAATGTTTACCTCCACCAATAGCGTTGTGCAATAAGGGCAAACTGACCAAGAAGGGTCAAGCGCATGGTGGCAGGTGGGGCATAAATTCTTTAAACGCTGATGGCAATTAGGGCACATCACGTAATCTTCCTCGACAGGATAGCCACAATTAGCACAATCGCCATAACGCATTAATTCGCGACGCTTAAGGGCGATTTCTAAATCCTGCTCTTCACGGTCGGTCTTCAATAAAGCAGGACGAACCATGCAATACGCCACTAAACCAACCACCGGAATAATAGAAAGCAAGCCCAAAGCCCAAGGAATGTCACGTAGAGAAGCATCGCGTACAGACCAAAAAATGGACAACACATAAAGAATGACAAAGAGTACGACAATCACCGTCAAGACGCCTGTTACCTCTGGTGTCAAAATCTGAGAAAGAAGCTCATTCATCGTTTATCCTACCTATTTCATTTCCGCCAGTTCTGCCTGAAGACGATCCATGCGCTCCATAATATCGGCTAACTTAGCGCGATCTTTTTCAATGATCTCAGGAGCAGCTTTAGACAAGAATCCAGGATTGGAGAGCTTTTTGTCAAACTTTACCCGATCTTTTTCTAGCTTACCAAGTTCTTTTTCTATACGTGCCTGCTCTGCCGCAAAATCAACTAAACCACTTAATGCCACATAGATCTCAACATCATCAGCAAGACGCATGGTGGATTCCGCTGGTTTTTCAGCAGTCTCAGAAACGGCAACTACTTCAACATTACCCAAAGCAACAATGAGATTTTGCTGCTCTTCAAAAAGCTGAACCGCTTCAGCACTCTGTGCTTTAACCGTCATCTCGAGCTTAGTTTTAGGAGAAATTCCATAACGAGCACGAATAGAACGAATACCTGAAACACTCTGCGTAACAATTGCCAAGCACGCTCAGCGGCTGGATCAATATAGGCTGCTAATTCTTCTGCGTCTGGCCAAGCCGCCATCATCAAATAAGGAGAGTCTTTTTCTCCTGGCATATCTTGATAGATCTGCTCGGTTACAAAAGGCATCGCAGGATGCAGCAAACGCAAAGCAGTATCTAATACAAACACCAAATTACGTTGGCAAGCAGCACGATCTTGACCGCCAGCTGCTAATCGAGGCTTTGAAAGCTCAATATACCAGTCACAGAATTCATTCCAGAAGAAGGCATACAACTCACGAGTCATATCGCTGAATTCATACTCTTTGTAGGCTTCATCAATAGAAGCAACCAGGCGAGCCAAACGAGAGAAAATCCAACGGTCAGCAGGAGTAGTAGGATCGGGGGCTCCTGGCGTATAGTCATCGAGATTCATCATGACAAAACGAGCAGCATTACGGATCTTATTCGCAAAATTACGACTGCTTACCAGTTTGTTTTCATTAAATTTCAGATCCTGCGCGCCCGTAACTTGCATCAGTAGACCAAAACGCATGCCATCAGCACCGTAGTCTTCCATCAGCTTCAAGGGATCCACACCGTTGCCGCGACTTTTCGACATAGGCTTTCCGTCAGCAGCCATAACCGTAGGATGAATAATAACGTCCTTGAAAGGAATCTGATCAGTGAAATAGAGCGAAGACATAACCATGCGTGCAACCCATAAGCCCATGATGTCACGAGCGGTCGACAGCATTTGCGTAGGATATGTTTTATCAAGCTCCTCAGTAGTATCAGGCCATCCCTGAGTAGCAAAAGGCCACAGCTGCGAAGAGAACCAGGTGTCAAGCACGTCTTCATCTTGACGAAGCTTTGCCCCACATTTAGGACACACCTCTGCATCTTCCATTAAGGCATCTTCCCAGCCGCATTCATCACAGTAGAACATCGGAATTCGATGACCCCACCAAAGCTGACGAGAAATACACCAGTCTTTCAGATTAGCTAGCCAGTCAAGATATACCTGTTTCCAACGAGCAGGATGGAATTGTACTTCCCCATTTTCTACAACCTGAGCAGCACGTTCTTTCAAACGATCCACAGCAACAAACCACTGTTCAGAAAGCCAAGGCTCCAACTTAGTATGACAACGATAGCACGTCATAACTGAATGATCATGCTCTTCAACATGATCCAAAAGCCCCAAAGCTTCGAATTCAGCCACGATGGCCTCACGAGCCTCATCGCGTGTCATACCGCTGAATTTGCCATATTCCTCTACAACAACAGCATGTTCGTCAAAAACATTAATCTGTTCCAAATTATTGCGCTGACCCATCGCGTAATCGTTGGGATCATGAGCAGGGGTTGTCTTTACTGCTCCTGTACCAAATTCAGAGTCAACATAGTAATCCGCAAAAATTGGAATCTTGCGTCCCACGATAGGCAGATCAATCGTCTTGCCAACCAGATTCTTATAACGTTCATCTTTAGGAGATACCGCAACACCCGTATCACCTAACATAGTTTCAGGACGCGTAGTTGCTACCACTAAATACTCAATACCATCAACAGGCTCCGAGAGTGGGTAGCGCAGATACCACAAATGGCCTTTTTCATCTACATACTCTGCCTCATCATCGGCAATAGCAGTCGTACAAGAAGGGCACCAATTAACAATTCGACGGCCACGATAAATTAAGCCATCGTGATACCAATCACAAAATACCTTACGAACCGCTTTGGCATAGTCAGGAGACATAGTAAATTTTTCATCGGAATAATCACAAGAGCAGCCCATGCCCGCGATTTGCTTCACGATAGTGTTGCCGTAATCTTCTCGCCAATCCCAGCAAGCTTCCAGAAACTTTTCACGACCAATTTCTAGACGAGAAATTCCCTCTGAGGCGAGTTTCTTATCAACTTTAGTCTGAGTAGCGATACCCGCATGATCGGTACCTAAGATCCAACGAGTCTGATAGCCCTGCATGCGAGCGTGACGAACACAAGTATCTTGAATGGTGTCATTCAGCGCATGACCCATATGAAGCATACCAGTGACATTAGGAGGAGGAATTACCACGGTATAGGTATCTGCTCCGTTTTTGCCAAACCCAGGCGTACGAGAAAAATACCCTTGTTCTTTCCAGGCGTCGAAAAGCGGCCTCTCCCAATCGCCATAAGCCGGCATTTCGCTTTTTTTGTCTGACGACATGGAATCCTTCCTTCCTTTGCTATTCCAAACAAGCAATGCTTGCCTTATTACTATTTGTTAGTTTTAGTTTTCTACGCAAAACGAGCGCTTTGCACTCTCTAGCATACGGCAAGCGCTCGAATTAGTCGTAAGTTTTATTCTTTTGTGATCTGGGCGGTATCAACCTGCTCTATAACGGGCTTTGTAGTGCTTCAATGTCGCTGCGACGAATAACAACCCGTTTGGTGCCTTCGTGATCTGGCAGCTCATACATCACATCTTGTAAAGCTCGCTCGCAAATACTACGCAAGCCACGAGCACCTGTTTGATGCTCTATTGCTTGTTCTGCCATGGCCGTCAGAGCTTCATCTTCGAAAACAAGATCAGCATTTTCGTAAGCAAACATAGCTTTGTACTGCTTTACTAATGCATTCTTAGGCTCAGTCAAAACTCTAACCAGATCTTCTTTTGAAAGTTCCTTTAACGAAGTAATAACAGGAATACGACCCACGAATCAGGAATCATTCCATATTTATGAAGGTCCTCAGGAAGAACCTGATTGAGTAGCTCTGCGTCTGCAGCACGTTTTGATTCGGGCATCTCTGAACCAAAACCAATGTTGGTTTTACCAACACGCTGAGCAACAATGTCGGGAAGACCTACAAAAGCACCACCTAATATGAACAAAATATTAGTGGTATCAATATGAATGAGCTCCTGCTGCGGATGCTTTCGACCACCTTGTGGAGGAACACTTGCCTCGCACCCTTCTATGATCTTAAGCAACGCCTGCTGAACACCCTCACCCGAAACGTCACGCGTAATAGAGAGGTTTTCTGCTTTACGCGCAACCTTGTCGATTTCATCGATATAAATAATGCCAATTTCAGCACGAGGAATATCGAAATCTGCAGCAGTAATAAGCTTTAATAAGATATTTTCAACATCTTCGCCAACATAGCCTGCTTCAGTCAAGGTTGTAGCATCAGCAATAGCAAAAGGCACCTTCAAGGTACGAGCCAACGTTTGTGCTAGCAACGTCTTACCTGAACCGGTTGGACCAAGCAACATAATATTGCTTTTTGCTACCTCCACATCACCTTCATGAGCGTGTTCCCCTAAGCTGATGCGTTTATAGTGGTTGTATACCGCAACCGCCAGTGCTTTTTTGCTTCCTCCTGACCAACGACGTGCTCTGAAAGCTGCTCAAAAAGCTGACGCGGCTAGGTAAGTCACTCAGAGTAAATTCCTCAGCCTTGGCATCTTCGCTTTCTTCTTCCGCGGTTACCTGAAGCACCTGATTTAGTGCGTCAGATTCAAGACCTCGCATATTTAAATCGGTCATCATTGCCTCAGCAGAAAGCGATATACATTCATCGCAAATGTAGATACCATTTGGCCCTGAAATCATTGCATTAACCTGATCAGGCGTTTTTCCGCAAAAGGCGCAGTGAATTTCAGTGCGTGCCGGTGGAATGTTACCAGACTGGTCTGCCATACTTATTCTGCTTTCTCGTTCGTAGCAAAGCGAGAAGCTACAACCTTATCAACCAAACCATAGGCGCAAGCTTCTTCAGCGGTCATCCAATTATCGCGTTCAGAATCTGCGTGAACCTTTTCAACCGTCTGGCCCGTATGCTTAGCAATAATGCCTTCCAAACGATCACGTGTCTTTTTCATCTCAGTTGCAAGGATTTCAAAATCGGTCTGCTGAGTACGTTCACCTGAGCCGCCCATGGGCTGATGAATCATAACCTGAGCATTGGGCAAAATGATGCGCTTGCCTGGAGCGCCTGCGCACAAAAGCACCGAACCCATTGAAGCAGCCATACCCATGCAGATAGTAGAAACATCACACTTGATGTATTGCATGGTGTCATAGATTGCTAAACCTGCAGATACCGATCCTCCAGGGGAATTGATATAAAGAGAAATATCCTTATCGGGATCAGCAGACTCCAAATGAAGAAGCTGAGCAACAACGGTGTTTGCTACAGCATCGTCAATTGCCTCGCCCAAAAAAACGATACGCTCATTAAGCAAGCGAGAATAAATGTCATAGCTGCGTTCTCCGCGAGGAGACTGTTCAATAACGTACGGGATGAGTGCTGCGTGAGTTGAATTTTGATACATATACCTAGCCTCGTTTCACCCATGTAAGTTGCGACGTTCAGTCGGCAACGTCCAATAATTTGTCTAATGTTTATAAAAGGGCAACCATCGCTCTAATGCGATGATTGCCCCCTATTATCACAACAAAACCAAATTCCGCAAGCGTAATTTACGCTATGCCTTTATGAACGGTATTTGCTACTCTTCAACCTTTGCTTCTACTACTTCGCTAACCTTAGCCTTCGCTACCACATCGCGCAGGGCATTTGCACGAACAATGCTTTCACGAATCATAGGCAAACGGCCTTCCTTGCGCCATTCAGCTTCAATAGCATCAGGATCATCAAGGTCTGCAGAAGTAAACTCAGCATGAACCTCGTCCTCAGTTGCAACGATTTCATAATGACGAGCCCAAGCATCCAAAGCCAAGTCTTGGCGAACCATATCTTCGGCCTGTTTCTTGTTGTCCTCTTCAAACTTATCGGCGGTCATTTCCATCGTCTTGAGATACTGATCGAAAGTGAGACCCATACGGGAAAGCTGACCATAGAAGTCCTGCAAAAGACGAGTTTCCTGAGTTTTGCACATAACCTCAGGCAATTCGCCTTCGAGGCGCTTTGCCAAAGCCATCAAGCACTCATTTTCCTTGCGGCGAGGAGCGTTTGCCATTTTCTGACCCTTGATGCTATCACCGATCTTGGTGCGCATATCCTCAAGGCCTTCAAACCCAAAGGTTTCCTTTGCCCATTCTTCTGTTACTTCAGGTACAACCTTATGCTTAATAACTTCAACCTTTACCTCGAAGTGGCACATACCCTTTTCTTCAAGGTTAGAAGTGATAAGAGAATCATCATCAGTCAAATCAAGATCAAAGCTCTTTTCTTGACCTTTCTTAAGACCAATAAGTTCAGCATCGAAAGATGCAGGATATACACCCTTGCCCAGCTCATAGAGACGATGATCAGCAGAAAGAGCTGATACTTCCTCGCCTGCTTCGTTGGTTACCGTCATGGTAAGCTCAACAAATTCACCAGGCTTTACCTTGGTGTTTGCATTTGCATCTTTGAAATCATGATAGTAATTGCGAAGCTCTTCGATCTGAGCATCGATCTCTTCGTCGGTTGCTTCAGTTGAAGGAATTTCTACCTCTACCGCTTCATAGCTATTCAGCTCAAGCTCTGGCTTCACTAAAATGGTTGCCGTAAGTTGAATGGCTTATGATCTTCAACCAAATCAAGTTCATACTCATAATCAGGACGCTGCAGAGGAACCAGATTATTCTCTTCAAGAGCCTGGGGATAAACTTCATTTACCAAATCCTCGGTTACCGTAGTGAGAACTGAGTTGTCACCCATGATGCTATCGATAACAGGACGAGGAGCCTTGCCAGGACGGAAACCAGGGAAGCTGTAACGCTTAGCAACACGACGATAGGTACGCTTGATACGTGCGTCCACATCGGCAGCGTCAACCTCGAACGAAAGTTTACCTGATTATTCTCGAGGGCCTCTACATTGATGTTCACGAATAAACTCCTTCTTGGATACTACATATGTTTCACAATGGTGCGGGTGAAAGGACTTGAACCTTCACGGGGGTTACCCACCAGAACCTAAATCTGGCGCGTCTGCCAATTCCGCCACACCCGCATTCCAACTGTGACCCTACCGTCTTTGATGACGGCAACTTCGATATAATAACAAAACGAAGCAAACCTTGCTTAAATTTATTTCACTTAATGAAAGAAAAATGGAGAAATTACTACAATCTAGAGCGAAACAACATCGCGGGCGGTAATCGTTCGCGAAGGAGAAACAAGAACAAGCCCTATTTGACCCTGCAGGGCGGCATCGTTGTAGAACACTCCATCAACGAGAACACCATAAGGATTAAAGCCCTCATCCTGCGCTGAAATCACAATATCGACTCCCTCATATGATTCCAATAGCGATACATCACTTACCACGCAAATAATGATGTCGACCTCTTTTTCCTCGTATTCCGCGATTCGTTTTTTAAGATAGTTTTCTTGCGCGGTTACCTGATCGATGGATAAAACCCCATACGTATAATTACCAGCACGAATAATAGTAGACGTGTTGTAATCCGTGAGCTTTTCGGTATCGAGACTAAAAACGCGAGCTCCTTTTTCTATATAAGAACGCTGGAGAGCAAAAAGTGATACTGGTTGTGCTTGCTCAGAATTTTCTCTTCCCGAAGCGCTTTCAGCAGTATCTGCTGCACTCACCTCATCAGTCGAACTATTTTCAGTATCCTGTTGAGTAGAGCGTTTGTTGAGCGAACGAGATGAAAGGGTATCCACTAGCTCGGTAGAGTTAACAACAGTCTCTCTATGTTCAGTTGCAGTCCCTTTATAAAGTACAGCGGTATAGCCGTCTAGATTTCCCGTTGCATCATCAATGTTACTTGCAGCAACATTTAAGGAATGACCCACGGTAACGATGTATGCTATAAGTACACCGAGGCCCGCTAAGGCCAGAAAAACAAAAAACCAAGTGCTGCTTTTTCGCGTGAAATTTTCTTCATAGATAGGTATCCTACGGCAAGATCCCTCTCTTACTTCAGAAAAAAGCGTGTATGCATCAAAATATCTCGATCGGTATACCTTTCGTTACTTAATCCTAAACAAAGAAGTTCTACAAAATACGCGCCAAGAACCTTCCTGTATGGCTTTCAGGTACTTGAGCAATCTGCTCAGGAGTCCCTTGTGCCACGATAGTGCCCCCTCGGTCACCGCCCTCAGGTCCTAAATCGATCACATAATCTGCCGCTTTTATGATGTCGAGATTATGCTCGATAACCAAAACCGTATTTCCTGCATCCACGAGACGTTGCAACACTTCAAGAAGCTGACGCACATCATCAAAATGCAAACCGGTAGTTGGTTCATCAAGAATATAGAACGTTTTACCCGTCTGCCTACGTTGCAATTCGCTGGCAAGCTTTACTCTCTGAGCTTCACCACCCGATAACGTAGTTGCAGGTTGACCTAAACGTATGTAGCCCAAACCCACATCATGCAAAGTGTCGAGCTTTCTTACTATGCCGGGAATTTTAGAGAAAAAACTCCCGCGCTTCATCAACAGTCATTTCTAGAACGTCATACACGTTTTTGCCGCGATAGGTCACCTGTAAGTTTCACGATTGTAGCGTTTGCCCTCACATACCTCGCAGGCAACATACACATCAGGCAAAATGCATCTCGATCTTTTTCTGACCATCGCCCTTACAGGCTTCACATCGTCCACCTGCAACATTGAAAGAAAATCGTCCGGGAGCATAGCCCCGAGCTTTCGCCTCGGGCGTAGAAGCAAACAGCGCACGAATATCGTCCCACAACCCAATATAAGTTGCAGGGTTTGAACGTGGCGTACGTCCAATAGGGCTTTGGTCGATATTGATTAACTTATCAATACGTTCAGCACCCACCAGACGACGATATTCGCCTGTTTTTCGGTGAGCATGATTCACTCGATTCGCCAAGGCAGGCGCTAACGTGTCGGTAATCAGAGAGCTTTTACCCGAACCTGAAACCCCTGTAATCAAGGTGAGCGTACCTAAAGGAATAGTGATATCAACCTTTTTTAGATTATTCTCAGTTGCTCCTTTGAGCTGAATTGTTCCCTTTTTTGGATTTCTTCGCTCTTTCGGAACAGGAATCACTTTTTTCCCGCTGAGATATTGAGCCGTAAGCGATTCAGGTACCTGCATTATCTCTTCAGGCGTACCTGCTGCTACCACTTCTCCACCAAGCTCACCTGCACCAGGACCCATATCGATAACATAATCAGCACTTCTGATAGTGTCTTCATCATGTTCCACAACCACAACGGTATTACCAAGATCACGCAAATGTTCAAGGGTTGCAATAAGCCGCTCATTGTCTCGTTGATGAAGACCAATCGATGGCTCGTCCAAAATATAAAGCACGCCCATAAGCCCTGCCCCAATTTGAGTTGCTAATCGGATGCGTTGCGCTTCACCGCCTGAAAGCGTTGCCGTAGCACGCTCTAGGGTTAAATAATCAAGACCAACATCGACCAAAAAGCGAAGACGTGTCTTGATCTCCTTCACAATAGGCAGAGCAATTGCCTCCTGCTGCGGTTCAAAAGTAAGAGAATCAAAGAAAGCAAGTGAATCAAGCGCGCACATTTCGCAGACTTCATGAATGTTCTTTCCGCCTACCGTAACCGCCAAAATAAGGGGATTAAGACGCTTCCCCCACAAGTAGCACAGGGAATGATGGAAAAATACTGCTCGTATTTTTGGCGTTGCCGATCCGATGATGCTTCCTTATATCGGTGCATTACCGCCGCACAGATGCCTTCCCACTCAATAAACCAATACGTTTCTCTTCCATCAACCGTAAGATAATCAACCCGAATTTTCTCATCAGGAACCCCATACAAAAGAGCCTTTTGCACTTTCTTGGGAATATCTTCCCAAGGAGTAGCAGGATCCACTTCGAAATGCTTTAAAACCGCCCGCATAACCTGAGGATAATAATTACCTGTTCTGAAAGGAGCAACAGCACCTTCTTCGAGTGAAAGTGTTTTATCAGGAATGACTAAACTTGGATCAACCTCTTCGCGACTACCAATTCCCAGGCAGTCAGGACAAGCGCCGTAAGGGGCATTGAACGAAAAATCACGTGGCTGCAATTCATTCATGGAATATCCATGCTCAGGCAAGCAAGCGCCAGAGAGAATAAATGCTCTCCTGGAGCAAGACCTCCCGTTGCACCAGAGGAAGTGGTGATATTTGTTTCCTCGTCCCCTTTTTCCAAAACTTAACGAGCACACGACCGTCAGCTAAATTGCACGCCATCTCAACCGCTTGAGAAATACGTCCCGCGGCACTTTGCTTTAGCACAACACGATCAACCACTACGTCGATAAAATGCTTGACCTTCTTATTTAAAACAATGGGTTCACCGCCAAGTTTTTGGACTTCCCCATCAATACGAACGCGGGAAAAACCCTCTTTTTGCAAATCCTGAAAAAGCTTAGTGAATTCACCTTTTTGCCAGATACCACGGGCGCCATCAACAACGCACGCTTTCCTTCACCCAACGCCAAAACATCATCGGTTACTTGGTCGGTCGTTTGCGCTTTGATCTCCCTTCCGCATTCAGGACAATGCGGAACACCGGTACGAGCAAATAATAGGCGCAGATAATCATAAATCTCCGTAACCGTACCAACCGTTGAACGAGGATTTTTACTTGTTGTTTTTTGATCGATTGAAACTGCAGGAGAAAGTCCGTCAATTGAATCGAGGTCAGGTTTGCTCATCTGACCCAAAAACTGTCGCGCATAGCTGGATAGACTTCCACATAACGCCGCTGCCCTTCAGCATACATTGTGTCGAAAGCAAGCGAGCTTTCCTGATCCGGAAAGACCCGTAATAACCACTAATTCATCACGTGGAATTTCCACGTCAACATTTTTCAGATTGTGCTCACGTGCACCCTTTATAACAATGGAGCTTTGTCCCATGAATATATCTCCTAGAACGTAAAAGATAACGAAAACCCATTCTACTCCAGGTTTAAAAAAATGAGAACATTCGTTCGCTATACTTTCACATTACAAGATTACCCCACTCTATCCACGAGGATGGCTTTGATGATGCACTTCTTTTAGATGCTCCGAGGTAAGGTGAGTGTAAATTTGAGTGGTAGACAAACTTGAGTGGCCCAACATCTCTTGTACACTACGTAAATCCGCACCGCCAGACAAAAGATCGGTAGCAAAGGAATGACGCATAGCATGCGGGCTGAGAGATTCGTCCAATCCTGCCTCGTGAACCTTTTTCTTAAAAACCGTTCGGATAGTATTAGTGGAAAGTGGTCTGCCATGAACCGAAAGAAAGACATAAGAAGATTCGGAGTCTCTTTTCAATACTGGACGTGCATGTAGTACATAGTTCTCAAGAACCTGACAGGCCTTTTGATGCAGAGGAACAAGTCGTTCCTTCGATCCCTTACCCATCACCCGAACAAAACCTTGATTCAAATCTAGTCGCGCTAGCTCAAGTGATGAAACTTCCGATACGCGCAAACCTGCTGCATAAAGAAGCTCTAAGAGAGCATCGTCTCTCAAGATAAGCGCCTCTTTGAGTGCTTGCTGGGTTTTGGATTGAGTTTTATTAGCATCTTTTGCACCATCAAGCAGGTGTTCCATATCACGAGGAGCAATAACTCGTGGCAGAATCTTGGATTGCTTTGGCCCCTGCAAAATAGCAGCCGGATTCGATTGACACTTATCTTCTATTACTAACCACCGGTAAAATGCTTTGATTGAACTTAAATGTCTATTGATTGTAGTGCGGGCATACTGTGCCTGATCCAGATAGGCAAGATATCTTCTGATTTGCTGATGGCGAACATTGAGCATTTCCAGATTTTCACGAATACACCAATAAAAATAAGCTTTGATATCGTTTCGATAATTGCGAATGGTATGAGTGGATTTGTTGTCTTGAGTCCTCAAGGAATCGCAAAACGCACTCAGTAAGTCATCCCAGGGAGTCCCTTTAGTTTCATCCTGACCAGCTGAAAAACCATTTTTGTTTTCAGCAAAATAATTCTCGTGATCACTCCCGAAATTAAGGGGCGTACTCTGATAATCGCTTTTGCGGTCATCATAAACCCTGCGCCGTTCGTTTTTATTTTCTCCCCTTGTCGCCAAGAGATCACCTCTTTTGTTTATCCCTCTTCCCTCTCAATCATGCCACTCAAATACACATCCTCTTACCATGCTTAATTTCATGCGAATCAAAAGATTCCCCCAGAAACGCTCCCGCATTTTACAAAATACCTAATTTCGAAAGTTCATTATCGCAATAATGGCTCAAAGCCTGTTTACCTCTAAGGGCATAGGCAGCATAGCGTTCTTTCTTGTTGCGAATTTTCGGTTCAAAGGGTGGCATAATTCCAAAATTAACATGCATTGGTTGATAGTCGATCGTCTCTTCGCTTGTCGCATAGGCAAGAAGAGCTCCAAATGCAGTCTCTTTAGGTAGAGGTGAAAGTGACTCTCCTTTCAAATAAGCACATACTCCAAGTGCTACCCATAGACCAGAAGCGATTGCTTCACAATATCCTTCCGTTCCTCCAAATTGGCCTGCTACAAAAAGCGGAATAGGAAGTTTATTGGCGTTATCACTTTTCAGTTGCAACGAAGCATCAAGAAGATGTGGTGCGTTGATAAACGTATTTCGATGCATTACCCCATAGCGGGCAAATTCCGCTTGTTCCAACCCAGGAATCATCCGAAATACTCGCTTTTGCTCAGAGAAAGTTAAGTTAGTCTGGAACCCGACCAAATTAAAGCTCTGCTTGTAAGCGTCTTCAGCACGAAGCTGAACTACCGCCCAAGGACGACGTCCTGTTGTAGGGTCAGTTAGCCCAACAGGCTTTAAAGGACCAAAACGAGGAGCATCAAAACCCCTCCGTGCAATTTCTTCAATTGGTTGACACGCTTGGAACAGATCTGCCGTTTCAAATTCCCTCTTTATCACACGATCTGCTTTGACCAATTCGTTTATAAAGCGCTCATACGATTCCTTATCAAAAGGAGCGTTGAGATAATCTCCCTCTCCTTCCCCTTCGTATCGACTCTGACTAAACACTTTTGAGTGATCAAGTGAATCTGCCATAACAACAGGAGCTGCTGCATCATAAAACGCAAGATCATCTTCACCCGTAAGCTCTCTTACAAATGACGCCAAAGAAGATGAAGTTAAGGGACCAGAAGCGATGATGACCGCATCAGCCGGATCAAAAAGCGTAAAAGGGCCTTCGGTGTTGTCCTCTGCCCGTTTCGAACAGAAAACTTTTCTCTGTTCATCTTGTCTTGCTGCTCCACAACCATTGACGCAACCAAAAAAGGGACTGCATCATACCTTTCGAAACAAGAAGGGCACCATCCGGAGCAATACCAACTACTTCTGCATTAATTCGTGCTATGGAAGCATGCTTGTCTATTTGAGCCGTAACTGCCTCAGAAAACGCTTCCCTATCAACTGCCAGAGCGCCTCCTGCCGCAACGCGAGTATCATAAGCGCACTTAAAACCACGGAGCCAAGAGCCGTTAACTCATACTTGAGCATACCTGCAGCACTTTCAGGCTTTGTCGACTTAGCGAGTTGGAGCATACCAATTCGGCGCAATTGTCTGTTTTGTGCACAGGAGTAGCAACAGAAGGACGCATTTCAAAAAGACGAACAAAGTATCCTCGATTTGCGAGCTGCAACGCCGCTTCGCTGCCTGCAAGACCTGCCCCTACTATGTCAACAACTTTATTAGGTTTGTTCTTTTCCATAACGAAACACCACTATACTCGAGCGGGTCCGTATCTCCCATCCGGAAACCGCGCAATCAATCCATCTCTTTCATATGAAGCTAATTTAACCATAAGACACGTGAGCTTATCTTGACAGCCTTCCAAATCATCAGCCTTCCAGGAAAGCGAAAGCATCTCTTCTATCCGCATAGGATTTGCCAATAATGCGCTCAAGAGCATGTCTTTATCAGAGCCAGCAAAATTATCTCCTACCCAAGCTCGTTTTTCGGGCTGTCGAGCATCTTCCATCCGAAGACATCCAAATATTCCCACAAGAATATCTTCGAAGCTTTCAGTATCGACAATGGGAGTAGCTCCTTGATAAATAAGCCTATTAGCACCAAGAGAGGTTGCAGAAGTTATAGGACCGGGAACGGCTAGCACCTCTTTCCCTGCCGCTAACGCATCATCTGCCGTAGAAAAAGTTCCCGAAGGTAGTCCTGCCTCCACGATTAGTGTTGCCCGCGATAATCCGGCAATAATGCGGTTGCGCGCGAAAGCAATAGGGCAACGGAGGATAATCCCAATGACGTTCTGAAACGATTGCGCCTCCCGAATCGATTACCCGCTGAAACAAATGAGTATTTGCTTGTGGATACACTTGATTGCATCCACCACCTAGTACCACAACCGTTTCTCCCTTTGCCTCCAAGGCACCTTTATGGCTTCAGAATCGCAGCCTAGCGCTCCTCCAGAAACGATCGGTATTCCTCTTTCTGCCGCCATGCGAGCAAATTGTCGAGCCGCAGCCCTTCCATACGGAGTTGCTTTACGCGCTCCAATTACCGCAAGCCCATCTCGTAGCGCATCCTGATTTCCTATACCATAAAGCTTCTTCGGTGGATCAGACAGAAAAGTAAGAGATTCAGGATACCCTTCTTCTCCATACAGTAATTCCCAGCGTTTACCCGACAACTTTACCGAAGGAAGAGGGGCGAAACGCTCTGCATGCATTTGCTGAGCTTCATGTAAATTTGGTTCCACTACCATTGCGAACCTCCTCCAAATCGCAACGTAAAGGCTTCTGCAACGTGCTCTTGTTTTACTTGTTTTGACTCAGCGATATCCGCAATCGTGCGCGATAGTAATAAGGTTTTTGCAAGCGAACGCGCACTCATTTCTTTTGTTTTTGAAAGAGACAAAAAGAAATCTTCTGTCTGCTTATCGAAGCAACACATATCGCGTAATGCGCGCAGTCCTTTTTGGGGATTAGGATGGTTTTTCTTGCGTGAAGATGCAAAGGCGTGGGCTTTTTCCACTCCCTCGCGTAGCTGCGAAGAACTTTTTCCTTGCGCAGAATCGAATAGTTCCTCGCTTTTCTCGCGCCATACATCAATTCTCATATCGATCCGATCAATCAGCGGACCGCCCATTCTGTTTTGATACGCCTGTACAATTGATGCGCTACAACGACATTTACCACTTGGATCACCAAATACCCGCAAGGACAAGGGTTTGTTGCTGCTATGAGCTGAAAGCGAGCAGGGACTCGTAAGTCCCATCTACCCGAGTCAGAGTAATAACCCCCGATTCCAGCGGCTGACGAAGCGTTTGCAGTACTGAAGTCTTAAATTCTGCCAATTCGTCAAGAAAGAGCACTCCCTGATGGGCCAATGAAGCCTCGCCAGGATGAGGAGGCTTGCCTCCTCCAATTAACCCCGCCGCAGTAGCACTATGATGCGGACTCCGAAAAGGTCTCCTCCCCGATAACAGGGAAGAAATATCCTCCCCAGCAACCGAATGCACAAGTGCTGCTTCGATTTTTGCACCTTATTCAAATCAGGAAGAATAGTTACAAAACGCTGAGCGAGCATAGTCTTGCCGGACCCTGGAGGACCAACCATCAGTACTCCATGATTGCCCGCAGCTGCCACCTGTAAAGCTCGCTTTGCTGCTTCATGTCCAAGCACTTCGGAATAATCAAGAGATTCATTCAACGGCTCCGAGACAAAAGATCTCCCTGCAACAAAGCTGCCCCGTACGTATATGAGCAAGTCTTTCCAGAATGTGGCAGGTTACTCCCTCAAGCGAGAAAAATCCCCTCTCAGCAATGCCTGTTACAATATCCCAGCCATGCTCTAAAGCGCACTTTTGATACGCCAACATTCCTACGTTAGCTCGCACAGCACCACTTAGTGACAATTCCCCAACCACTAGAGCACCCACAAC